>OMAW01000140.1_pt1 | contig 41137 bp, 33 predicted proteins | sample 1644731 | NCBI WGS metagenome assembly OMAW01 (sample SAMEA103958133, study PRJEB25191) | human gut metagenome | biome: human-associated habitat [ENVO:00009003]; feature: intestine environment [ENVO:2100002]; material: feces | place: Germany | collected 2013/2015 | reverse complement strand
ATTTTATTAACCGTGCGTCTTGGCGTAATGCAGTTTCGAAAACTGCCGCTTGCCCTAAAATGGATGGTAAAAAACGAAGAAGGCGGCGAGGGAGAAATTTCAAGTTTTTCTGCCCTTTGTACAGCCCTAAGCGCGACGATTGGAACCGGTAATATCGTCGGCGTTGCAACTGCTGTTGGTGCAGGTGGACCGGGTGCTCTTTTTTGGATGATTGTCGCTGCCTTTTTCGGCATGGCGACCAAATTTGCCGAAGGTCTCCTCGCTGTAAAATACCGTGTTGTCGCAAAAGACGGTCACAGCCTTGGCGGTCCGTTTTATTACATAGAACAAGGTATGGGAAAAAAATGGAAATGGCTTGCCAAAATATTTGCTTTCTTTGGCGTATGTGTCGGACTTTTCGGAATTGGAACTTTCAGTCAGGTAAATGGTATTTCCAGTGCTGTTCACGGCTTTTTTGATTCAGCCAATGCACACTGTGTAAATCTGCCATTCTTAGGCGAGTATTCCTGGTCCGTTGTGATTTCATCATTAGTTTTGGCGTTTTGCGTTGCTTCCGTTTTGATTGGTGGAATCAAACGAATTGCTAGTGTTAGTCAGGTTATCGTGCCATTTATGGCAATAATTTATTTCCTGTTTGCAGGCATTTTAATTGTTACCAATATCACTGCTGTGCCAAGTGCCATTGCTGTAATTGTAGAAGCGGCTTTCTCGCCAAGAGCAATTACCGGTGGTGCCGTTGGAAGTATGTTTGTTGCTATGCAAAAAGGTGTTGCACGTGGTATCTTCTCAAATGAAGCCGGTCTTGGCTCATCGGTAATGATTAATGCAAACTCAAGCGCCGATCAGCACCATACTCAAGGTATGTGGGCAATGCTTTCGGTTTTCATTGATACTATCATTATCTGCACAATGACAGCACTCTGTATACTTTCAAGCGGCGCTGACAAGCTGGTAGATAAATCGGCAGGCGGCTTCAACATGGCTCTTGTTGCCTTTCAGAACGGTCTTGGCGATTTTGCCGGTGCATTCCTCAGTATCGCAACGTTCATCTTTGCGATAACAACCGTTACAGGCTGGTGGATATACGGCAGAAGCTGTTTCGTTTACCTTTTCACAAAGAAGTGGGTAGGCGTATATCTTGCAATTTTCATTGTTACCGCTTTCGTGGGCGCAGTGATTCAGGCGACAGTCGTATGGGACGTATCCGACCTGTTCAACGGTCTTATGGCAATACCGAACCTTCTTGCGATAATACTGCTTCGCAAGGAAGTCAAAGCTGACATTTAATTCCTTTAAAATCAGTAGATATTAAAATAGTAAAATTAAAAGCACAAGGTAGCGTGACCTTAAGAAAACCTGTTATACAGCCGTGTAATAAGTTTTCCCGACGTAAATTAAAAAGTCGGTTGCATTACGCTTACTTTGTGCAATTTTTTTGACGAATTTGCAATTTATCTATTGACCTATTGCAAAAAATAGTTTATAATAGTAAATGGGGAACAAGGTACGATGAACCGTATCGATATTTCCCTACCGAATGACTTTCATCAGCATAAGCTGATAAAATAAAGAAAAGGAGAACAATCGGTTATGACAAAGAATCAGAATGTTTTAAAGTGGGTTGAAGAAATGAAAGCCCTCACACAGCCCGACAAGGTTGTATGGATCGATGGCAGCGAGGAGCAGCTCAAAGCCTTGAGAGCTGAAGCAATCGCCACCGGCGAGATGGAGGAACTCAACCAGGAAAAGCTCCCCGGCTGCTTATATCACAGAACAGCTGAAAACGACGTTGCCCGTGTAGAAGACAGAACATTCATCTGCTCAAGAGAGAAGGAGAATGCAGGTCCTACAAACAACTGGATGGATCCTAAGGAAATGTACGCTAAGCTGACAAAGCTCTATGACGGCGTTATGAAGGGTCGTACAATGTACGTTATCCCCTACTCAATGGGACCTATCGGCTCACCTATCGCTAAGGTTGGTGTTGAGCTGACAGACTCTATCTATGTTGTACTCAACATGGACATTATGACAAGAATGGGTGCACAGGCATTCAAGAACCTGCCCGATGACTCCAACGACTTCGTAAGATGCCTTCACTCAAAAGCTGACGTTGATCCCGAAAAGAGATACATCGTTCAGTTCCCCGAAGACAACACGATCTGGTCTATCAACTCAGCTTACGGCGGTAACGTACTGCTCGGCAAGAAGTGCTTCGCACTCCGTATCGCTTCTTACCAGGGTTGGAAGGAAGGCTGGATGGCTGAACATATGCTTATCCTCGGCGTTAAGAAGCCCGATGGTGACATCAAGTATATCACAGCAGCATTCCCCTCAGCTTGCGGTAAAACAAACCTCGCTATGCTTATTCCTCCCGAGGGATACAAGAAGGCAGGCTATGAAGTATTCACAGTAGGTGACGATATTGCATGGATGAAGCAGGGTCCCGATGGCAGACTTTACGCTATCAACCCCGAGAACGGCTTCTTCGGCGTTGCTCCCGGTACAAACGCAAAGAGCAACTACAACGCACTTGCATCTACAAGAAAGAATACAATCTTCACAAACGTTGCTATCAACAATGATGATATGACAGCTTGGTGGGAAGGCCTTGACAAGAATCCTCCCGAGAATGCAACAGACTGGAAGGGCAACAAGGTTAACGGTAAGGAATACACAGCAGCAGGCAACAAGCTCGCTCATCCTAACTCACGTTTTACAGCTCCCGCTCAGAACTGCCCCTGCATTTCACCTGAGTTCAACAACCCCCAGGGTGTTCCGATCTCAGCTATCATCTTTGGTGGCAGACGTGCAGCTACAACTCCTCTGGTTTACCAGTCATTCAGCTGGCAGCACGGCACATATGTAGGCTCTGCAGTTTCTTCTGAAACAACAGCAGCAGCTACAGGTGCAGTAGGCGTACTCCGTCACGATCCTATGGCTATGAAGCCCTTCTGCGGCTACCACATGGCTGATTACTGGGCACACTGGCTCGAAATGGGCAAGAAGCTTGGTGACAAGGCTCCTAAGATTTTCAACGTTAACTGGTTCAAGCAGGACGAGAACGGCAACTTCATCTGGCCCGGTTTCGGCGACAACATGAGAGTTCTCGACTGGATCATCAAGAGATGTGAAGGTACAATCGACGCTGAAAAGACTCCTATCGGCTACCTTCCTAAGAAGGGTGACATCAACCTCAAGGGTATCGAGGATGAGGTTACATCAGAAGTTGAAGACAAGCTGCTCGCAGTTGACAGAGACCTCTGGAAGAAGGAAGTAGAAGAGATGAAGGAATTCTACAAGCAGTTCGGTGACAAGCTCCCCGACGGCTTAAAGCAGGAACTCGCTGATCTCGAAGCAAGACTTGGCTAATCCATAACCGAATAAACTCCGATCCCCTGTTAAGCGATTAACAGGGGATTTTCTTATGCTTCATACGCTCTTAGCTTGTATGCCACAAGGCAAATACCGCACTGTTGCCACGGCATTATATACGGCAAAACGGCACCGGAAGATTTCCGATGCCGTTTCTGTATAAAATATATTAACCCAAAATTGTCTTATTCCTTTACACCACCGAGTGAAACACCGGCGATGATGAATTTCGATAAGCAGAAATAAACGATGATAACAGGTATGATTGCTATGAAAATGAACATATAAACCTGACCCATATCAAACTTTAAGAAGTCTGCTGAACGAAGCTGTGCGATCATGATAGGCATTGTCTTCTTTGTTGATGTATCAATGATCAACGAAGGAAGGAAGTAGTTGTTCCATGATGCAACGAAGCTGAATATTGCCTGTACTGCAAGAGCAGGCTTCAGCATAGGAAGAACGATCGTGTTGAATGTTCTGAATTCGCCCGAACCGTCTATTCTTGCCGCCTCGATAATATCAATAGGAAGCGAGCTTTTCATGTACTGAATCATGAAGAAGAACACTGCAGGAGCCGCAATAGCAGGAACTATAAGAGGAATATATGTATCTCTGAGTCCCCAATCGGTACACATACTGAAGAAACCGAGCGCAGAAACCTGTGTAGGAATCGTCATGATAAGTAATATGAAGTTAAAGATAAATTTCTTACCTTTGAAGTCATATACATGAATTGAATATGCGGTCATTGCCGAGAAATAAATCGACAATAACGCTGTACACGCTGCGATAATCAAGCTGTTGATAACACCGTTTACTACAGGTATCGTTGAGTTTGAAATCGCACTCTGGAAGTTATTGATAAATTGATTTCCCGGCAGGAACGAGAAGCCGGACATAATATCGTAATGTGAACGGCTTGCGTTAACAAGCAGGATGTAGAAGAAGAACAAACACAGGATTGAGAAGAAGACAAGAACGATATAACAGATTATTCTGTGAATAATAAGCGTAGGCTTTACCTTCATATCCGGATCTGTTCTGTTCTGCTGAAGTGCTGAGGTATGTTCAAGTACCTTTTCCTTTTTTGCCATGATACTTACTTACCTCCTTTTTTAGACTTCTTGTTGCTTCTGTCAGCAGCAAAGAAGTAGTAAACAACCAGGCTGAGTGCCGCACATACAATGAATATAATTACTGAAAGCGCACCTGCCATACCATAGTTCTTAGATGTACCGATCTGTTCGTTCAAATACATGATAAGCGTCTTGGTAGTGTTATTCGGGCCTCCCTGACCGCCGGTAAGGATCTGCGGTACATCGAACATCTGAAGACCGCCGATCAGCGAAGTGATCATAACGTATACGAGTATAGGTCTGATAAGAGGAAGAGTTATCTTCCAGAATATCTGTGAGCTACTTGCACCGTCGATTTCAGCAGCCTCAATAACAGATTCGTTGATACCCATCATTGCCGCCATCAGCAGAATTGTCGTGTTACCGAACCACATAATGAAGTTCATGAACGCTACAAGTCCCATCGTACTGCCCGTATAGCTGAGAAATCTGAAAGCCTCGCCGCCGGTAGTGTGCTTGATAAGCTCGTTGATAGGTCCGATATCGGAGAATATTGAGAATATCAGCATTGCAAATGCAGATGCCATGATAAGGTTAGGCATATACATTACAGTTTTGAAGAATCCAAGACATCTTAAACGAAGTCTTACATTAGTAAACCAGTAAGCAAAAAGTAATGAAATGATTATCTGCGGAACAAATCCCAGTACCCACATGATAAGCGTATTCCATGTGAGTGCAAGTATATTGTTACCTGAACTCATATCAAAAATTGCCACAAAGTTATCAAATCCGACAAACTCCGGTCCTATCCAACTAAGACCCGACTTGAAGTATTTGAACATACTGTAATAGAAAGTCTGAATAAGCGGCCAAGCCTGGAAAACAAGGAAAACTAATATGAACGGGAGCATAAATATGTAGCCCCATTTTTTATATTTCCCGATTTGTCCTTTTCTGGCTTTTACCGGCACATTTCCTGCATTAAATGCCTGAGCCATAAAAACACTCCTTATAAAAATCTCGGTATATTCTCCATCTTGAGCAGTCAAGTATGTTAATAAGGCGGAAACATCCGTAATTCGCCCCATTAACATACTTGACTGCGAATTCACAGAACCCGCAGTCAAGATGAAGGTCAATATTGTTTAAGCCACAAAGCCTTTATTATGCGTTAGCGGGCTTCTTGAGCTCAGGATACTTAACAATAGCAGCCTCATAGAAGTTCTTGAGTGCTGTATCCTTATCAACAGTACCGTCGAAGTATTCCTTGAACTTACCCTGGAATGTCTCGTTAAGACCCTGGTCGTAGACAGAAATCTTGCTCATGTCGATCTTGGGAGCTGTTTCAACGAACAGTGCGATGTGGTTCTGACCGCCTAAGAAGGCTGACTTGAAGTCAGAAGAAGCGAGTTCCTTCATTGCAGCTTCGTTGTTGTAGTAGTCCTGTGTATCCTTTGTGAACTGAACGCCGAAGTCCTTGTCGCAGCAGAATGCCTTCAGAACGTCGCCAACTAATGCAGCGTTGTCTGTGCCCTTTGCAGCTGCCATCCAAGTACCGCCCCAGAAGTAAGCCTGAGGACCGTAGCAAACTGCCCAGTCACCGTAACCGCCGTTGCCTACTTCGAGCTTACCGCCGTCTTTTTCCTTAACTGCAAGTGAGTTACCTGCAAGAGTGAAGTTGATGCCCCATGTTGAGTAGAAGAAGCCAAATACCTTACCGTCGGGACCCTGGTCAGCAGCCCAAGCATCAGACCAAAGAGAAGTCTTGTTGTTGTAACCCTTGTCTGTGTATGTCTTAGTCTGGTCAACCCACTTCATGATGTTATCATCAACGATGATTTCCTTGTTGTCGTTTACCCAAGGAGCAGAAACGTTGTTTGAGAAGGTTCTGTATGCATCATCATAACCTGAGAGCATCTTGTAACCCTTGTCAGCAGCCTTAGCAGCTACTTCGTCAAACTTTGTCCAGTCAGCGAGAGCTTCCTGTACCTTCGCGGGATCATCTGTGCCGAGAACGTCCTTAGCAATTGAACGTCTGTAAGCATACAGACCGGGAGTTGCCTGCCATGAAACACCCTTCAGTACCTTTGAACCATCCTGAGTTGTGGCAACGTCCTTTGTATACTGATACATACCTGAAAGATCTTCGTCAGTAAGACCGAGTGACTTAACATCAAGTGTGTACTCTGAGTTAACATACTTGAGAGCGTAGTCAGCTTCGAATAAGAACATATCGATCTTGTCGTCAGCAGATGCAGCTTCGTTCTTGGGAAGGTCTTCATCAAGCTTGTTCTGATAAGCATTGTCCTTGTTTTCAGTGATCTTGAAATTAACTGTAACGCCCTCGGGCATCTTAGCCTTTATGTACTTGTCAAAGTAGTTCTTGAACTCTTCGTTCCATACAGCGATGTTAAGAGTCTTGCCTTCGCCTTCCTTAAGTGTGAACTTATCGGAAGTTCCTGCGTTGCTTGAATCATCAGTCTTGCTTGAGTTTTCAGTCTTGCTCGAATCTGTTGTAGAAGATCCTGCTGAGCTTGTAGCGTTGCTTGAGCAGCCTGCTACTGCGCCCAGAATTGATGCAGATGCTAATACAGCTGCTAAAATTCTTTTCTTCATTGGTAATTCCTCCAGAAGTATTCATTGTTGTGAATAGCTATCGCTTTCACTGCCTGACCTTGCGGCCTCATTAAAGAGGAGCCATAAACAATCCCCGGTAAGAACAGGCTTCCGGTTGAAGCTCCTGTGACATAACGGTATATACTGCCGTATATGTAACAATGGATAATTCACTAAAAAGACCTGTAGCTTGTCAAAAGTTTTGTTCACTTTTTCCTCGTTGACATAATCATATCACAGATTTCACAAATTTGCAAGCATTTTAAGCCCGTAGTTGTGTTTTTTTACCGTAAACGATTACAAAAAATGTTTTTTTGGCACTTTTCCGTCATCATGCACAAAAATCTGTTACATTTTTGTAACAATTCGGTCGCAACTTGATTACTGATTTTCCTTGTTTTCCGCTCTATAATCGGAAATTCTTCAATTGTAACGCCGTGTAAACGTTTTTATGCTAATTTAGCTCACAGAAAGTTTGTAAAGTAATTAATGTACATATAGCACAAAAACAAAGCGCCACTATTGTTGAAAAAGCACAATTTAAGAGATTTTCTGCTTTAGCACTTGAATTTGTTATTAAAATAAGGTAAAATGGTATAGTAACAAGTACGGAGGGAAAGCATGAGATCTATGAATAAAATACAGCTTACAACAGCTTTGATAAGCTTCGGTAAATTTTCATATATGTCTTTTTCTACGCCGTATTATAAGAATAAGTGTATTTTTTAAGCTGTGCAATTGGATTACACAGCTTTATTTATTTTCTGAAAGGATGTTCGTAAATGAAAAAAGTAGCCATAGTAATGGGCAGCGATTCCGATCTGCCTATCGTAAAAAAAGCGGCTCAGGTGCTTAAGGACTTCGGAGTTCCTACAGAGCTTCGTGTTCTCTCCGCTCACCGTTGCGCCGCAGAGGTTTCCGAGTTTGCAAGAAATGCCGAGAAGAACGGCACAGGCGTTATCATTGCCGCCGCAGGCAAAGCCGCTCACCTTGCCGGAGCTATCGCAGGTCAGACTCCCCTGCCCGTTATCGGCATCCCGATAAAAGCAAGCGCACTTGAGGGCATAGACGCACTTCTGTCTACAGTACAGATGCCCGCCGGAGTTCCTGTTGCTACAGTAGCTATTGACGGTGCGGCAAATGCGGCATTCCTCGCCGTACAGATCCTTGCGGTATCAGACGATGCCCTTATGGAAAAGATGAAGGCATACCGTGCAGCACAGACCGCAAAGGTTCTTGAGGCTGACAAAAAAATGGAGCAGGTACTTGCCGAGCTTTGATCGGTGTACTATATATAATGTAATCAATAAATACGGCACAGCCGCTGAAGAAAGGATAAACAAAATGGAAAAGAAAGAACAGCTTTACGAAGGAAAGGCAAAGAAGGTATTCGCAACCGATGATCCCAACCTTGTTATCGTATCCTACAAGGATGATGCAACAGCATTCAACGGCCTCAAGAAAGGCACTATCTCAGGTAAGGGCGTTATCAACAACAAAATGACGAACTATATGTTCGGCCTGCTTGAAAAAGCAGGTGTTCCCACTCACCTTGTTAAAGAGCTGAACGACAGAGAAACACTCGTTAAAAAGGTTTCTATCGTTCCCCTCGAAGTAATCGTAAGAAACGTAGCCGCAGGCAGCTTCTCGAAGAAGCTCGGCATCGAGGAAGGCACAAAGCTCCTCTGCCCCACACTTGAATTCAGCTACAAGAATGACGATCTGGGCGATCCTTTCATCAACGACTACTATGCGCTTGCACTCGGTCTTGCAACAAAGGAAGAAATCGACCTTATCTCAAAGTACGCTTTCAAGGTAAATGAATTTATGCTCGACTTCTTCAAGAAGCTCAACATCGACCTTATCGACTTCAAGATTGAATTCGGTAAGACCTCAGACGGCACAATAATTCTTGCTGACGAGATTTCTCCCGACACCTGTCGTTTCTGGGACAGCACAACTCACGAGAAGCTCGACAAGGATCGTTTCCGTCGTGATATGGGCGGTGTTGAGGACGCTTACGCTGAAATAATGAAGCGTCTTATGGGCAAATAATCACAACAATTGAAAAGAATCTAACAGGAAAAGGCAGGATAATATATGGGTGGATTTTTCGGTGCGGCGTCAAACAACGACTGCATAACCGATGTTTTCTTCGGAACAGACTATCACTCCCACCTCGGAACACGCAGAGGCGGTATGACCGCATACAGCCCCGACAGAGGCTTTCAGCGTGCTATCCACAGTATTGAAAACTCACCGTTCAGAACAAAGTTTGAACAGGACGCTACGGATATGAGGGGAAAGCTGTGTATCGGCTGTATCAGCGATACCGACCCTCAGCCCCTGCTGGTGCGTTCAAAGCTCGGTATTTATTCGATATGCAGTATCGGCATAATCAGAAATGCCGAACAGCTTTCAACCGAACTGCTCGAGAGCGGCTGTGCAAACTTTGAAACAATGAGCAGCGGCAGTATAAACTCCGGCTCGCTCATCGGTGCGCTTATCGCACAGAAGGACAACTTTACAGAAGGCATACGATATGCTCAAAGCAAGATTGACGGTACAATGTCCCTTATCATTCTTACAAAGGACGGAATTATCGCCGCAAGAGATCAGTACGGCAGACTTCCTATCATTGTAGGAAAAAGGAGCGACGGATACTGCGTATCCCTCGAATCATTCGCATTCCAGAAGCTCGGCTACAGCACATATAAAGAGCTTCGTCCCGGCGAAATAGATATGATAACTGCTGACGGCTGTGAAGTGCTGAGTGACGGCGATGAAAGCAAAATGCATATATGCTCGTTCATGTGGACATATTACGGCTATCCGAATGCGGTATATGAGGGTGTGACCGTTGAAACGATGCGTACACGCAACGGCGAGATTATGGCGGAGAACGACATAAAGAACGGCAAGCTGCCCGACGTTGACTATGTATGCGGTATTCCGGATTCGGGCGTACCTCACGCAATAGGCTACGCAAACAGGAGCGGCATCCCGTTCGCACGTCCTTTTATCAAGTACACTCCCACATGGCCCAGAAGCTTTATGCCTACCAACCAGACAATGAGAAATCAGGTAGCTAAAATGAAGCTGATTCCGGTCCACGAGCTTATTGAGGGTAAAAAACTGCTGTTCGTTGACGACAGCATAGTAAGAGGAACTCAGATGAGAGAAACAGTAGAGTTCCTTTATGAGAACGGTGCTAAGGAAGTACACATGCGCAGCGCCTGTCCTCCGATAATGTACGGTTGTAAGTATCTCAACTTCTCCAGCAGCACATCGGAGATGGAGCTGATTGCAAGACAGATAATTGATGAGGCCGAGGGTGCAGATGGTATCAGATTTATCGACGAGTACAGTGACACAAACACAGAGCGTGGAAAGAAACTGCGTGACGAAATATGCCGCAGACTAAAGCTGACATCGCTTGAATTCCAGTCGCTTGACGGAACTGTACGGGCAATAGGCAAGCCACAGTGTGAGCTTTGCACTTATTGCTGGGACGGAAAGGAATGACTCCATTGACAAGCGGTTTGCATGAAGAATGCGGCGTGTTCGGTGTTTTTGCAAAAGAAAAGACCAACGTTGCCGCAACAACATATTACGGATTATTCGCATTACAGCACAGAGGACAGGAAAGCTGCGGCATCGTTGTGAACGATGACGGCGTTTTCAATTCCTACAAGGACACCGGTCTTGTGAACGATGTGTTCACTCCCGAGCGCCTTGACGGACTGGGACAGGGCAATATGGCGGTAGGTCATGTGCGTTACGGCACGACCGGAGCAAATGCACGTCTTAATGCCCAGCCTATTCTGGTAAATCATTATAAAGGAAGAATGGCTCTCGCCCATAACGGAAACCTTGTAAACACTTACGAGTTACGTCACGAACTTGAAAAGCAAGGCTCTATCTTCCATACGACAAGCGACACAGAAGTTATAAGCTACCTTGTAACAAAGGAACGGCTTGAAGCGCCCTCTATAGAGGAGGCTCTCAACCGTGCGATGAATAAGATAAACGGCGCATATTCGCTCGTTATAATGTCGCCTGCAAAGCTTATCGCCGCCCGTGACGAGAACGGTTTCAGACCGCTCTGCTACGGCATAACAAACGAGGGAACATATATAGTTGCCTCCGAAAGCTGCGCTCTTGACTCGGTCGGCGCAAAGTTTGTAAGAGATTTGCTCCCAGGCGAGATTGTTGTATTCGATGAAAACGGAGTACGCTCAATAAAAGATCATTGCGGCAAGCGTCCGCATACTTTGTGCGTTTTTGAATATATCTACTTTGCACGTCCCGACTCGGTCATAGAGGGTGCATCGGTTCACGAGGCAAGACTTCGTGCAGGCGCATTCTTAGCGCTTGAGCATCCCGTGCAGGCGGATATAGTAATCGGCGTTCCCGATTCCGGAATAGATGCCGCCATAGGATATTCTCACCAGTCGGGTATTCCCTACGGCATCGGCTTCATCAAGAACAAATACATCGGCAGAACCTTTATCTCTCCCGGTCAATCGTCAAGAGAAGATAAGGTGCGTATAAAGCTGAACGCTGTTGCCAGCGTCGTAAAAGGCAAACGTGTCGTTCTTATAGACGATTCTATAGTAAGAGGCACCACAAGCGGCAGGATTGTAAAATTACTGCGTGATGCGGGAGCCACCGAGGTTCATATGAGAGTATCCGCTCCCCCGTTCCTCAATCCCTGCTACTACGGTACCGACATAGATTCGAGAGAACACCTTATCGCTTGTCATCATTCGATAAAAGAGATCAGCGACATAATAGGCACAGACTCGCTCGGCTATCTGAGCGTGGAAAACGCAAAGAAGCTTGCGGTACACGCAAACGGCTGTGAATGCGGTTATTGCACCGCTTGTTTCAGCGGGGAATACCCCACGAATATTCCCACGGAAATGCACAAGGATAAATTCGACAGGAAAATCAGCGAAAGCAAAGAAAAAACCACCACATAAGGACATCAGTCCCCAAACGGAAGGAATTATTATTATGAAGAACAGTTTTTCAGAAAGCTATAAAGCAGCAGGCGTTGACGTTACCGCAGGCTACGAAGGTGTTCGTCTGATGAAAAAGGACGTTGAACGCACCAATATCCCCGGTGTGCTTACAGGCATAGGCGGATTCGGCGGTCTGTTCCAGCTTGATATTGCAGATATGAAAGAACCCGTACTCGTTTCGGGTACAGACGGTGTCGGCACAAAGCTCAAGCTCGCAATGCTGATGGACAAGCACGATACGATCGGTATAGATGCGGTCGCTATGTGCGTAAACGACATAATATGCTGCGGTGCAAAGCCTCTTTATTTCCTTGACTATATTGCTATAGGCAAGAACGTACCCGAAAAGGTAGCCGCTATAGTAAAGGGTGTTGCTGACGGCTGTGTACAGTCAGGCTGTGCGCTTATAGGCGGCGAAACCGCTGAGCATCCCGGAATGATGCCCGAAGACGAATATGACATTGCAGGCTATTCGACAGGTGTCGTTGACAAGTCAAAGATAATCGACAACAGCACCGTAAAGGAAGGCGACATCATAATCGGCCTTGCTTCCACAGGCGTTCATTCAAACGGCTTCTCTCTTGTAAGAAAGGTGTTCAACATAAACAGCAAGGAAGTTCTCGATGAAGTCCTCCCCACAGGAAAAACTCTCGGTGAAACACTCCTTACACCTACAAAAATATATGTAAAGCCCATTTTGGAGCTTATCTCAAAGAAGAACGTAAAGGCTATCTCGCATATCACAGGCGGCGGCTTCAATGAGAACGTTCCCCGTTCACTCCCCGACGGCTTCACAGCAAAGATTACAAAGCACAGCTACGAAGTGCCTTATATCTTCAAGCACTTACAGGAAGTCGGAAACATCTCCGAACACGATATGTACAATACTTTCAATATGGGTATCGGCATGACCGTTGTAGTTGACAAGGACGATGCCGATGAAGCTGTACAGATACTCAGAAACGCAGGCGTTGAAAGCTACTGCATCGGTGAAATAATCAAGGGTGACGAGGGCATCATAATTGAGTAATATGAAAAATATCGTTGTACTTGTATCGGGCGGCGGAACTAACCTGCAGGCGCTTATCGACGCTGAAAAGTCCGAAGGACTCGGCGGAGGTAAAATCACCTGCGTTATTGCGTCAAAGCCCGACGCCTACGCACTGACAAGAGCAGCAGATAACGGAATAAAGACAAGAGTTCTCGCAAGACGTGACTATGCCGATGTTGCCGCTTACAGCAAGGCTATGGCTGACGCTTTAAAGGAAGAGCAGGCTGACCTTGTTATCTACGCAGGCTTTATGACAATACTTGACGAGCAGGTATGCGATGCGTTCAGGTATAAGATGATAAACGTTCACCCTGCCCTTATCCCCTCTTTCTGCGGAAAGGGCTACTACGGACTTCACGTTCACGAGGAAGCACTTAAAAAGGGCGTAAAGGTAACAGGCGCTACCGTTCATTTTGTAACAGCGGAATGTGACGCAGGACCTATCATTCTGCAAAAGGCAGTTGAGGTCAGAAACGGCGACACCCCCGAAATTCTTCAGAAACGTGTTATGGAGCAGGCAGAGTGGAAGATTCTCCCCCGTGCCGCACGTCTTTTCTGCGAGGGAAAGATAACCGTAAAAGACGGCATAACTATAGTGGAGGAATAATGAACGAAGAAAAATTCAGCGGTAAAGCAGAAATATACGACAAGTACCGTCCCACATACCCTACGGCACTGATTAACGTTCTTTATAATGAAATACACGGAGATGAAAACAGCCGTGTTGCCGATATCGGCGCAGGAACGGGCATATTTACAAAGGCACTTCTCGGAAAATTCCGCAATGTAACAGCAGTTGAGCCGAACGGCGATATGTATTCGGTGCTGAGAGCAAATCTGCCGGATATCACGGCTGTACAAAACAGTGCAGAAAACACAGGATTGCCGCAAAGTTCTTTTGACCTAATCACCACAGCGCAGGCATTTCACTGGTTTGATAAGGATATGTTCAGAAATGAATGTAAACGTATACTGAAACCGAACGGAAAACTTGCTGTTATATGGAACAGACGTGTGCGGAATGATTTTTGGGCAAGGCGTGACGAGATCTTTACAAGGTACTGCGAAACATTCCACACGGGGCACGTCTTTGTCGGACATAACGGCGTTGATGAGGACAAAGAGGGCGATAAATTCTTCAAAGAAGTATATTTGGGCGACTGCAAGGTTTTCACATACGATAACCCGTTTCTTATGACAAAGGAACAGTTTATCGGAGATACGCTGTCACGTTCACACGCACCGAAAAGCAGTGACGGCAATTACAGGGAATTTTTATCGGAGCTTGAAAAAGCGTTTGACGAATTTGTAACGGACGGTCATGTGACCGTGTTATATCAGACGGTGTGCTATCTCGGCACGCTGTAATCAACAGGAGGCTATATGGAAGTTGTAACACTTGAAAAAGAGCTTAACTCTCTTGCTTATCACGGCAGAGGCATCGTGATAGGAAAATCCGCAGACGGCACAAAAGCAGTAATCGCCTACTTTATTATGGGCAGAAGCGAAAACAGCCGTAACAGAATTTTTGTAGAGGACGGCGAGGGTCTCAGAACACAGGCTTTCGATGAAAGCAAGATGGAAGATCCCCACCTCATCATTTATGCACCCGTAAGAGTTCTCGGCAACAAGACGATAGTTACAAACGGCGACCAGACCGACACTATCTATGAGCTTATGGACAAGCAGATGACATTCGAGCAGGCTCTCAGAACAAGAGAATTTGAAGATGACAAGCCCAACTACACACCGAGAATTTCCGGTATAGTCCACCTTGACAACGGCGAAATGAATTTTGCAATGTCTATCTTAAAGAGCGCAGACGGCGACGGCTCATCATGTCAGAGATACACCTACGCTTACAGCAATCCCTTAAACGGCAAGGGCAAATTCATTCACACCTACAAGTGTGACGGCAACCCCCTGCCAAGCTACGAAGGCGAGCCTAAAACAGTGGTTATCCCCGATATGGATATAGACACTTTCACATCAATGGTATGGGAAAACCTCAATGCAGACAACAAGGTTTCACTCTTTACACGTTATATCGACATTGCCACAGGCAAGTACGAATCACGCATAATCAATAAAAACAAGTAAGCGAAAGGAACTTTACTACAATGAACGAACTTCAGTTAAAGTACGGCTGCAACCCCAATCAGAAGCCGTCAAGAATATTCATGGAAAACGGCAATTCACTTCCTATCGAAGTGCTTAACGGCAAGCCCGGTTATATAAACTTTATGGATGCCTTCAACGGCTGGCAGCTCGTAAGCGAGCTTAAGAAGGCTACGGGTCTTCCCTCCGCAACATCATTCAAGCACGTTTCACCCGCAGGCGCCGCTGTAGGACTTCCCCTCACAGACACGCTCAAAAAGATATACTGGGTAGACGATCTCGGCGAGCTGTCACCCCTTGCCTGCGCTTATGCAAGAGCAAGAGGCGCCGACAGAATGTCGTCATATGGCGACTTCATCGCCCTGTCAGACAAGTGCGACGTTTCAACGGCAAAGATAATACAGCGTGAAGTTTCCGACGGTGTTATCGCTCCCGATTACGATCCCGAAGCACTTGAAATTCTCAAGTCAAAGAAAAAGGGCAACTACAATATAATCAAGATCGACCCCGAGTACGTTCCTGAGCCTATCGAGCGTAAGCAGGTTTTCGGCGTTACTTTCGAGCAGGGCAGAAACGAACTGGTTATTGACGATAAGCTGTTCTCAAACATTGTGACCGAGAATAAGAATATACCTGAGAGCGCAAAGATAGATCTTGCAATAGCAATGATTACATTAAAGTACACTCAGTCAAACTCCGTAGCTTACGCTTGCGGCGGTCAGGCTATCGGTATCGGTGCAGGACAGCAGTCAAGAATCCACTGCACACGTCTTGCAGGTACAAAGGCTGACAACTGGTACTTAAGACAGTCACCTCAGGTTATGGGCTTACAGTTTGTTGATAACATAAGACGTGCCGACAGAGATAACGCTATCGACCTTTACATCGGTGAAGATTATATGGACGTTCTCGCAGACGGCGCATGGGAAAACATCTTCAAGGTAAAGCCCGCCGTATTCACGACAGAAGAAAAGAAAGCGTGGCTTGCAACAATGAAGGGCGTTTCGCTTGGCTCAGACGCATTCTTCCCCTTCGGTGACAACATTGAAAGAGCGCACAGAAGCGGTGTTGAATACATAGCACAGCCCGGCGGCTCTATCCGTGATGATAATGTTATCGACACCTGCAACAAGTACGGTATCGCAATGGCATTCACGGGAATCAGACTTTTCCACCACTGATAAGCTCAGTAAACGGGCGGCACGTCCGCCCGTTATTTTTAAATTACAATAAAGGTATCACTATGCATTTCACTTACACAGATAAAGACATCCTTGACGGCAGATTTGAATTCAGGCAGAGCGGTACGTTTCGGGTACTGTCACAGTTTGCTGCACTGAAAATAGCAATAGCGTGTATCTTTGAAGTGATGTTCGCCCTGTATTCACTGGGTGTACTTTTCGGCGGAGGCGCAGCAGCAGGCACTATCTCAATTATAATAATTAAAATAGCCCTTGCTGTAATTCTGCCGATACTACCGATATGGTATATAATGATAGTTGCAGGCGGCGAACAGCAGTACAGCTACTACGCCGATGAACGTCTTATGCGTATAGCAAGCAAACGCCATACCTATATTTTCAGATACACGGACGTTGAGAGCGTAACCTACAAGCCTATGACCCTATTTACAAAGCAAAAAGGCTTTACCGTGACGATTACCACCAAAACTACCACGCTGTTTTTCCGATATATTATGCCGACAAACGCAGAATTTTTCACGATTCAGTCCACACCGTTCTATATTCTTCAACATCCGCCGATAAAAGCGGAAGAAAGGAAAGACCGATGAAAAAAGCACTATTATTGATTTGTACTGCATCAATTCTCGCAGGAATGTGCGGTTGCTCCAAAACGATTGAAAACCCGCTTGGCATAAATCCGGATAGCCGGACCACATCATCAACAACCCCCGTTCCCCAGACAGTGACACCTCAGACCACCGCAGTAACTACTGCGGCAACATCAACGCAAACTACCAAAGCGGAAACAACGACCGCAAAGCCCGAAACCCCGAACACGTCAGCTACCGACAAGTCCGAAACAAAAAAACCGCCCTCTGTCCCTGCACAGTATACCCCCGTAGGAAGTCCGACCAAGTATAAAATAAACAAATTTTCTCTGATGTACGATGACGGAGTATACTTCAATACCGGCATCAGCGAATATGAAGAAGATAAAAACGAGCTTTATCTTGTACATTATTCCGATGACGGCGAGGTCACATCTAATATCGTTGCTATGTGCAGCGATGAGGACGAAGATACAAAGGGCAGAACGGTAGCCGAGATTGGCGAGGAATACATGAGTTATTATGTCGTTGGTGATAATGTCGATTCATCGACCAAGAGCATGGTTAAAATCGGCAACACTGACGTATTTTACGGAACTGTAAAATCTTCTGACGGAGATAATTCTGTTGCCGCAACACAGCACATATATTTTGCCCGTCACGGCAATAAAGTGTACACCTTGATTGCTCTGCACCTTGACAATAACGAAGAAGCAGTCACAAAAGCGCTTGAATACACGCTCGGGTCAATGTCGTTTGACAATTCGGTAAACACATGACAGCAGAATTAAAGTCATTATCTGCGTCATTGACCGCTCCGAAGCTGCCCGATAATCTTTTTACGGTAACAGATATTGATGCCGAGCTTTCAAAAGTGCGTGATGACGAATCGGATTTTATTTCGGCGGATTTTTCGAGGAAACTGCCTGTTTCACGGATGCCGCTTTACAGCCTGCGATTTTTCCGGATGCACTTTTATAGATTGCGTTTTCAAGGGTTGCGATATTTCGAACAGCGATTTTTCCGAAAGCTATTTCAAAGCCTGCTCGTTCATCTCCTGTAAAGCGGTCGGCACGGCTTTCAAATACTCGTTTTATAAAAACGTCAGCTTTGAGGGGGGCAGCTTTGAGTTGTCGGATTTTCAGCGTTCAAAGCTGCAATCGGTAGCTGTGACAGATACAGACTTCTCCTCCGCTCTGTTTTCTTCGTGTGAGATAAAACAGACGGAGTTTAAAAACGTTACGCTGGCAAGGTCTGTGTTTTTCGGCACAAAGCTTGCAGGGCTTGACTTCACCTCCTGTAATATCGAAGGTCTTACCGTTTCCGATACGGGAGCGGAGCTAAAAGGCGCAAAGGTCGATGTGTGGCAGGCGGCAATGTTCGCAAAGCTGCTTGGCCTTATCATCGAATAATGAATAAATCAAAAGAAAGAAAGGTATTTTTAACATGAACGTACTTGTAATAGGCGGAGGCGGCAGAGAACACGCCATAATAACAGCCCTTGCAAAATCTAAGAAGGTAGACAAGCTGTATGCCGCACCCGGCAACGGCGGTATCTCTAAATATGCCGAGTGCTTTAATGTAAAGGCAACCGATATTGACGGCTGTGTTGAGCTTGCAAAGAAGCTCAGACCCGACTATGTATTCGTAGCCCCCGACGATCCGCTGGTTATGGGTATGGTGGACAAGCTAAACGCAGAGGGCTTCAAGACCTTCGGACCGAGAGCAAATGCCGCTATTCTTGAGGGCAGTAAGGTTTTCTCGAAGGCTCTGATGAAGAAGTACAACATTCCCACTGCGGCTTACGAAACCTTCACGGACGCAGACGAGGCTATAGCATATATCAAAAAGCAGAACAGCTTCCCTGCCGTTATCAAGTGTGACGGTCTTGCACTCGGCAAGGGCGTTATAATCGCAAAGGACGAGCAGGAGGCAGAAAACGCAGTACGTTCAATGCTCCTTGACGGAAAATTCGGCAAATCCGGCAGTGAAATAGTTGTCGAAGAATTTATGACAGGCCCCGAAGTAACCGTTCTTGCGTTCACAGACGGCAAGACAGTAAAGCCTATGATAAGTTCTATGGATCACAAGCGTGCTTATGACAACGATGAGGGTCTTAACACTGGCGGAATGGGTACGATAGCGCCCAACCCCCTCTACACCCCCGACAAACAGCAGGAATGTATGGAAAAGATATTCCTGCCTACCATAAAGGCTATGGCGGCTGAGGGCAGACCGTTCAAGGGTTGCCTTTACTTCGGTCTTATGCTGACCCCGAACGGTGCAAAGGTGATTGAATACAACTGCCGCTTCGGTGATCCCGAAACACAGGTGGTTCTCCCCTTGCTTGAAACGGATATTATGGATATAATCGAAGCTGTCTGGGAAGAAAAACTCGATACGCTTGACATCAAGTGGAGCGATAAATCATGCGCCTGCGTTGTAATGGCAAGCGGCGGCTACCCCGAAAAGTATGAAACAGGCAAGGTGATAAGCGGACTTGACGAAAACGGTCAGTGCGAGGGTGCATTCGTTTACCACGCAGGCACAAAGCTGGAGGACGGAAAGTTCCTTACGGCAGGAGGACGTGTTCTCGGCATTACCGCTTACGGCGATACATTAAAGGAAGCACTCGACACAGCTTATAAGGCAGTGGATACGATCAGCTTTGAAAAGGCACATTACCGCCACGATATAGGAAAAAAAGCTCTTTCCGCTTTAAAATAATTCCCGAAAACACTTGCATTTCATTTCCTTTTATGTTATAATAGCATTTGCGTGTTAGAATAATTTTGGGTTTGTACGACAAACAGATCTCGGACTTACCCGTATTCCTATAAGGAGGACATATAAATGGGAATATTAGAAATAATCAGTGCTATTGTTCTGATTGTTGCCTGTGTTTTCATCGTACTCGTGGTACTTATGCAGGATACAAAGCAGGGTATGTCGCAGACGATTACAGGCGGTAGTGCAGACAACTATTATCAGAGAAATTCAGGCCGTTCAAATGAGGCTAAGCTGAACAGACTTACAAAGATTGCCGCAGTGATTTTCTTTGTTGTGGCTCTCGTTGTTAACTTCGTCGTTATGTACAGCGGTAACTTCAGCAAGTCGGATAATTCTTCGACAACAAGCTCCGCAACATCATCTGTAACATCTTCCGTTACAAGTGACGATTCGTCAGCTTCATCGGCATCTTCCGATGCTTCATCGACAGATTCTTCCGCTTCTTCATCTGACGCTTCTTCTGCTGATTCCTCAGTAGCCGAATCCTCATCTGAAACAAGCACAGAAACATCTGCAGAATAATTAATGCTTTTAAAAGCTGTCGCATTGCGGCAGCTTTTTTTGTATATGCCTGATTGTTCCGTCAACGTTCGCCGAATATAAGTAAATGCTGAGTTGTTGAAAAAAACGCCCTGTTATGATACAATATAATCAATGATTATTAAAGGCAACACCGCATAATTAACGGCTTTCGCCTTTGCCGCAAGCTTGCTTGCATATTTTCCGCCATCTTGCGCAAATTTTGCTTGACAGGCGCCAGCCTGCCCGCACTCAATTTATACAATCTGACGAAAAATCTGACTGCGCAATCGCACGACAATAATTATGCGGTATAGCCTTAAACAAAACTTACTCAGAGGACATCAAATGAAAAAAGAAGTGCATCGCCATTTGCGGTTTTGCTTTTTCAGCATTCCTTCTCATCTGTATGGTCATAAACTTATTTAAGGGGCATATCGTAGCCGCTGTATGTAGTCTTGGAGCGTGTTTCTTATTTTTCGCTCTGTCTTTATTAACTTATAAAAAAGGCAAAGACAGCAACCCGTAAATCAATCCTTGCAAATCATCCGACATCAGATTTTACACAAAATCTTATACGCTCTAAGGCTGTTCTAAGCTAACCGCACTATAATATCAATATCATAAAGGACGGTGATATTATGAAGCTCCTGTTTGCAGAAGATGAGGTCAGTATGGCTGAGGCTGTGACCGACATTCTGACCTATCATAATTATACGGTAGACACGGTTTATGACGGTGCCGACGCTCTTGATTACGCAAGAGCCGAACAGTATGACGGGATAATTCTTGATATAATGATGCCGAAAAAGAGCGGCTTAGAGGTGCTTAAAACACTAAGGAGCGAGGGGAACACCACTCCCATTCTCCTGCTTACCGCAAAGGCTGAGGTCGAGGACAGGATAGCGGGGCTTGATATGGGTGCAGACGATTACCTTCCGAAGCCGTTTGTAATGGGCGAGCTTCTTTCCCGTGTCAGAGCAATGCTCCGCAGGAAAGACAGGTTTACACCCGATATAATGACATTCGGCAACGTGTCGCTCAATCTCAGCAGCTGTGAGCTTAAAGGACCTTTGCAGTCTATTGTCCTGCCCAAGATAGAATACAAGCTGATGGAGCTTCTTATGCTCAACAAGGGCATCTATCTTTCCACTGAGGATATTCTCGTAAAGGTCTGGGGCTATGAGAGCGATGCAGAGAGCGGCGCAGTATGGGTATATATATCCTATGTAAGAAAACGTCTTGCCGCTATCGGTGCTGATATTGAAATCCGAGCCAAGCGCAGTGTTGGCTATACTCTTGCAAAGATCGGGGATGCTGACTGATGGTAAAACAGCTGCAGAAAAAGTTTATCATATCCGCTATGCTGGCAGTAACAATTCTGCTTGTCGTGCTTATCGGCGGAATAAACGTTTTCAATTATCTCACCACAAGCAATGATAACGACAGGCTTATGGAGATGCTCTGCTACAGCTTTGAAACCTCAACAAAGTGGAACGCAGATACAACCGACAATACTCAGCCCCCGCAGAGCATAAACGGCACTCAGCAAAATACAACCGCCGACATATCCGGCAGTCAGAATAAGCCCGATTTTCCGCCGCAGGACAACGGCACTAAACCGCCCGACGATAAAAAGAACAACGGCTTTGGCAGACACGATAAAAACGCAGTGGATTCTGCACGCTATGCCGCCGTTGCGATCGACAAAAACGGAAATATCATAAGGACGGATGTAACTCATATATCCTCGCTTACCGAGGAAGAAGCGGCCGCTATTACCGAAGCACTTAAAAACACCGCTTCGGGAACAGGCACATACAGCGGCTTTCTGTACAGGATAAGCGAAACTAAGCGTGCAGAAGGAAAGGTTATCATCCTGCTTGACAACGGTATGCAGATAAGCTCCTTCTTTACCGTACTGTTTATATCGGTCGGCGCAGGAATATTCGGCTGGCTTATGATGCTGCTGCTCGTAATTCTTCTTTCCCGAAAAACTATCGCCCCTGTTGCACGAAGCATCGAAAAGCAAAAGCAGTTTGTCACAAACGCAGGTCACGAAATAAAAACTCCGCTTGCCATTATCCTTGCCAATACAGATGCAATGGAGCTTCACAACGGCGAAAACAAGTGGAGCAAGAATATCCGTGCGCAGACGCTCAGACTCAGCGGACTTATGCAGAATCTGCTTATGCTTGCCAAAATGGATGAAAGCTCAACAAAGCTCCCGATGTGCGAATTTGATATAAGCACTGCGGCAGAAGATACCGTCGGCGCATTTATAGAGCCTGCCGCCCTCAAAGGCATAATGATTGAACAGAACATCAAAAAAGGCATCAGGCTCAGCGGCAACCGTGACAGTATAGTACAGCTTATGACGGTACTGCTTGACAATGCGGTCAAATATACCGAAAGCGGAGGTGTCATAAGGGCTGAGCTTTACGGCAGCGAAAAGAACATAACACTCAGCATCGCCAACACCTGCGAGCCTATAGACCACCCCGAAAAGCTGTTCGACCGCTTTTACAGGGGTGACAGCGCAAGAACGCAGAAAAACGGCGGCTACGGCATAGGCTTATCGGTGGCTCAGGCAATAGCCGAACTTCACAAAGGCTCGATAACCGCTGAAAATGTATCTGCCTCCGCCTCAGAATCCCGCACCGACACCACAGATAAACAAAACACCAATATGCTTATGTTCACGGTTAAAATATAAAACAACGGTTTGCAGTCGGCTGAATCAAGTCAGCCACCTGCAAACCGTTTTTATCTTTAAAGTGTCCGATGTGTCCCTTACAGCAATCGACCGCATCCTGAAGATGTATCCGTAAGTTCCTTTTCTAAGTCCACGCTAAAATTCTTTTGCTGTATTATTTTTCTCTCATCAATAATTAACACTCAAATCGGCGTAAGTTATGCTGATCGATTTAATGAGATCATCTTCGGTAAACCTCACGCCAATACTATGATCATTAAGCCTACCGCCGGTTTTATTTTCGCCATTTACTATGCCATAGTAATAATAATGCTCATTACCAACTCCGGAGAGCGGTTCGCCATATCTTTTAACCACTTCTTGCTTTGTGGTTTCAGACGGAACTAATCCATCAATCGAACAATCGCTTTCATATATTGTTAAATTATAGATGATACTTTCTTCAGGTTTATTTTTGTTGTAGTTTTCCAAAGCGGCTATATACATTTCATTTCCGTTGTAATACATTGTTGCCAAGAACTGATTATCCCGAAGGTAAACGTCCTTCTCGTCATATAATTTGTAGCTCCAACCCTCTGGTATTTCGCCAAGTTTAACGGGAATTTCAATCGTTTGTCCTTTAATGACAATACTTTTTCTAACTCTATCAATGTCAAATCCGGTTTCATTTACGCTATTCGACACACCGACCGAGGTTATATTGCGGTCCGTTGGAGATGGTGTTTCACCGTTAGAACATCCCGTGAAACTACATAGCAAAGTTATCGTTGCCAACAGCGCAACCGCCCTTTTACCTTCCCTGTCAAACCCTCGCTTGATTTTGCTGAATATAATAAACACCATTTCAGTTGTTTTGATTTTTAACCTGTAATAAACTATTTAAAATTAATAGCATTTTAGCTTACGACAAGTTAATCAACACGCTTCAAGATACCAAAGCTGGTTATTACCGCCCCCATATTCATACTGAGCTATGTTGCCGCCATTGGCCGTGCTCCAGTTATACACATCTAAGCACGAATAGCAACTTGTGATCTTTGTCTTGATAGCATACGCATCGCCTATTTTGACAATCTGGAATTTCTGATTATCTCCGCCGCTATGCTTCCACTGTATTATATTAGTGCCGTTGGAAGTGCCTTCGGCATATACGTCAATACCGCTGTTGTAATTCGAGCAAGCTGTGAGGATAGAATAATATCCATTACCATCACCAACAAGCTTGAATTTCTGTGCATCGCTGCCATTAAACTGATACTGCTGAATATTTGTACCATTTGCAGAGCGTCCTTCTGCAACATCAAGGTATTTGCCGCTGTGTACGCTCTTAATGTAATATGTACCGTCAAGACCTATCACAGCTCCGTTTGAATCGGTATAAACATTTCCGGAAGAACTGCCAGATGAAGTACCATATACGGAACAAACAGAAGCGGTGCTCTTTATTCCATTTGTACCATAAAATAAGGTATTGCCCCAATCTGTCAGGCTGGATCCATCCCATGTATTTGAAATATCAAGATACTCAAGACCCGAACCATTTCCTTTCCATGACCATCCAAGGTAGCCGACACCCTTTTGCGCACAATAGTTCAGGATGGTCTGCTCATCTACATCGCCGTTTGTATGCTGTGCTCCGAATTCACCGATTACGACCGGAACGCCGATAGAGAGCGCATTATCAATATTAGTTTTTACAGTTGTTGAATCCCCACCTGCATATTCATACATATGGATAGAAAACACCGTATTTCTCTGTGAATCTGCGTTAAATACTTCTTTGCCATTGTACTTGATCGAATCAGGATACTGTCCCCAGCCGGCGCAGTCAACCATCAGCATATTGTTTATTCCGGCATTTCGCAAAGACTTGATTGCTGACTTATATCCTTCTGCCCATCCACTTCCATTCCACGAGCCATACCATTCATTTGCAATGTTAAGAATGACATATTTAGTGTTGGAATTAAGAAGATTTTTAAGCTCGATCCAATAGTTTACAGCATTATTAAGATATGATGTGCTGTCACTACCGGTTGTATCATGTACCTCAAGTATGCAAATCAGGTTATTCTGCTTGCAAAGATTAACTATATACTCAACCTCACCGGAAGAGGTTTTGCTGTATATCTGACCATCAGATAATACAACTCTCACAGTGTTGGCTCCCAAAGATGCAGCCGCCTTAATAGATGTTTCTGTATAAGAACTGAACCACGCATGCGGTATGTTCAAACCACGCATCTTAAATATGTTGCCGTTTGCATCATAGATGGATGTTCCATTAACATAGAATCCATTGCTCGCTGCGGATGCTGTAGTGCTAAAACCGCTAATGCCACTAACGCCACTAATGCTTAATGCCAACACGAAGAATGTCATCAGTAATGAAAGCATTCTTTTGAATTGTATTGAGGATCTCGTTTTGTTGTTCATAGCTGCACGCTCCTTAAAAAACATAATAAATAAATTGGTTTTAAGATGGCTAAATAATGTTTGCCTTTTCGGTTTATTTAGCTTATCTTCATTATAATTTACTTTAGGCTCTTTGTCAATAGTCTGAGTACAAAAAAAGCAGAAAATTGCGTCAGCGGGTTCGGATCAAGAATCCGCTGATAATTTTTATGAGAAAAAATGTGGAGAATACGGTTACGTAATCTTCTGAAATTTCTGTAACCGTAAGCATTTCTCTTTAAAACTTTGACTTTGCTGTTACAGCCTTCGGTGAAGCCATAGATGTAACTGTAGCAAATGAACAGATAATACCGTCAAACTACGATTTCAGCGTTCGGATGTAATACTGGAAATCTTCAAGTGAATTTATCCCTGCAATATGCTTTCCAAGCATTCCCCTTACTGTTGCCGAAAACATTGTCCTTTACAGCTTCTTCAAAACTGCCTGTCGCAAGATGTTTTCCCGAACACCGCCGTTACGCACATATCTCCGCCCTTGATCTGTGCGAATACCTCGCCGTTCATCCTGTGCATTAGCTGTCGGCAGATATAAAGCCCAAGTCCGCTTCCCTTCAGGTTTTCTGCGTTTGCACCTCTCCAAAAGCTTTCAAAGATGTGCGGCAGATCCGTATCGGGAAGCGTACAGCCGCTATTCTTCACAGCAATAAGAATACAGCCTTCCTCTTCGGAAAAGCTGATTGAAATTTCCTTGCCGTCGCCGTATTTTATGGCGTTCTCCATTATATTCTGAACCACCTCGACGCTTCGGTCAAGATCTCCGCTTATAAGGCAATCACCATATTCTCCGACGAAAAAATCAGTCTTTATGAGCGACAATTTTTCGGTATAGTAAAGCTTGATTTTTGTTACAAGCTCCGACAGATAAAACTCGCCCATTGTAACATCAAGACTTAAAAATTCCTCTCTTGAAGCAGTGATGATCTCAGCAACATATCCCTCTATTTCATCAGCTTTGGCATTGATGTTTTCGGCAATTTCAAGTTGCTTTTCCTTATCGGTATACAGCCCCTTTGAGAGTGCTTTTGAATACAGCTTTATAGCAGACAAGGGAGTTTTTATGTCGTGCGACAGGGACAGCAAAAGCATTTTCTTCTCCCTTTGCAGATTTAATTCACGCTCTTTCTGCTGTTCCATATTCTCACGGAGCATATCCACACCCCAGACAAATCGCCCGAAAAACCTGTTTTTTGCTTCCTTTACAGGTGCAGTAAGATTACCCTTTGAAAGTTCATAGGGAATATCGGTGAGCTTTTCAAACGGAGCGAGAATTTTTGCCCGTATGTAAATCATAACCGCAATGATTACCACAGACATTATGCTAAGGATTACGTTCACAACAATTATTGTTTCCGCCTTATCAACGCTTCCGTCAGCGGTATAATCAAAACGGTACAACTCGCCGTTTATCTCTCTGATAACATAGTCGCTGTTGGAATTGTAAAAATCCTCGGCGTACTCGCTTACACCCGTTACATATCTGCAATCTGAAATGTCATAAGCGTTCCCGTTTTCAATTTCGTTTACAAGCCTTGAAACATCTACAAGATATGGTCTGCCGCCGGTGTTATCCTTAAGAAGTATCGCATTTGCTGTAACAAAAACCGTAATTATAACCACCGCCGCTAAGGCGAAAATTTTGTTAAATGCTTTCATATTTATAGCCTACTCCCCATATCGTCTGTATATGCTTCGGATTTTTCGGATCGTCCTCGATTTTCTGACGAAGCCGCTTTATATGCACTGTGAGAGTCTGCTGTTCCGAAAAGCTGTCACTGCCCCAGATCTGATTAAATAGATACTCCTTTGTAAGAATCCTGCCCTTATTTTCGATAAGCAATACCAGTAATTCAAATTCCTTTACAGTCATTTCAATAGGTATGTCGTTTCTGCATACCGTTCTGCTCACCTTATTGACACGAATATCCCCGTCGATAAGCTCATCAACAGCGTACCGACGCTTGAAAATACCTGCAATTTTTGCAAGCATTATGTCAATGTCATACGGCTTTTCAATGTAATCGTCAGCACCAAGAATAAGCCCGTTCAGCTTATCCTCCTTGTCGACCTTTGCACTTACGATAAGTATGGGCGTGTCGCTTTCTTCACGAATTTTTCTGCACACTGCAAAGCCGTCAATTCCGGGTAGCATTACATCAAGCACGATAAGCCTTGCGCCGTATTTTTCATACAGCGGCAAGGCTTTTTCACCTGTTTTGGCAACAGATACCGTGTAGTTTTCCGCACGGAGAAAATCACACAGTATATCGGCAAGTTCTTCATTGTCTTCAACAATTAAAATATCGGTCATATTACCATCCTAATTCAAGTAACCGGTTGTTCAGCGCACGTTCACGCTCTCTCACCTGAGAATTGCTTTCACATCTGCCGAGATTATATTCGTCCCTGATATTGCCGTCAACTATATACATAACTCTTGTGCATTTTGCCGCAACCTTAACATCGTGAGTTACAAGCATAACTGTCGTACCGTCGGCGTTTAGCTTTGCAAGCTCTTCCATAACTTCATCGGACGATGTACGGTTGAGTGCACCTGTCGGTTCGTCGGCAAAAATCATTTTCGGATTATTGATCATACTGCGGCAGATGCAGGCACGCTGAAGCTGTCCGCCCGAAACCTCGTTAATGTCGTTGTCGGCGATTTCGATAATGCCCAGCTTACGCATTAAATCCTGCCCACGCTGAACGATTTCTTTTCGTGTTTCGGTATTCTTATTCGATTGTACCGCAGGGAGTATGATATTGTCAAGTACCGTTAAGTTTTTCAGCATATACATCTGCTGAAAGATAAATCCCATTTCGTCAAGTCTTAAATCGGCAAGTTCCCTTTCACCCATTTTTGCGATATTTCTGCCACAGAACAGCACCTCGCCTGCGGTAATGCCATCCATACCCGAAACGGCGTAGAGAAGAGTTGACTTACCCGAGCCTGACGGTCCCATAACGGCTACCATCTCGCCCTCCTCTACAGTAAAGCTGACATTTTTAAGCACATTGTTCTGGCGCTTGTTTACGATATATGTTTTGCACAGGTCTTTTACTTCTAAGATGTTCATAACGGTTTCCTTTCTTATTCTATATTGGCTGTGTCTGAGGACTTGATTTTTCTTGTGTAAAGCGAAGTGAGAAATGCTGAAATAATTGTTACAGTAAAAATAATTGTCGGATAAATCAGGAATATCTGCAACGGGTCAATGTTAAACTTGATTTTTGTTGCGCCCATCATTCCGTAAATGGGTGTAATGCAAAGTTCTGTCATAGGTATTGAAGCTGCTGCCGCTAAAATTGCTGCTGCAAGAGCAACTATTCCGAAACGCAGGGTGTTCCAGCTGATTATAGTTCCGTTCTGAAAACCGATAGCCTTTAAAAGGGCAGTCTGACTTTTTTCATCGGAAATAAAGGAGCGTTCAACAAGAACTGTAACAAGAATTACCACAACAATCGTTATTGCCAAAAGCAGAACCTGAACGGCCTCCATTGTGGGAACAACCGATACACAGTCTATACAGTATTCAGTTGCATTCATTACATCTTCAACATCCAGAAGCTCCTTGATTTTTTCCTTTCGGCTTTCGATTTCACTTTCAGAGGGGTTGTCGGTAAAGTCCACCTGATACTGTCTGATACTTGAAACACAGCTCATATCGGTGGGCGCACCATCGTGAAGACGGATAAGCTCGCCGAGATTGTTCATCGTCTGAAAATACGCAGTTACTATACAGTCGATTTTTTCAGTTCCGAAATCAATTGTCACAGTATCGCCAATTTTGGCACCAAGCATTTCCGAAATCTTGGGTGTCACGGCAATCTCATTCCTGTTCTGCGGAGCAGAGCCTTCTAGATAATCGTATTCACCTACGGGGATATTCAGGCTTTGTGCACAGCTTACAGCATATTCATTTCCCATAGCTATAACCTTGTATTTATACTGTATATCAACGCTTACATTACAAGGCATACCATCGTCTGAAATTTTATCGGAAAGATTATTCAGCCCATCTGACAAGCTTTCCTTATCGCCTGTATTCATAAACTTCATTACACCGTCTACATCGTTTATGTAAAGGTTGCTTTCTGTTCCGAAGGTTGTAATAAGATTCGGACTTTTCATAGTTGCAACCGTGTTGACCAGCATAAGCACAAAAAGTGTGCAGAGGAAGAACGAAATTATAATCGTCATAAAGCGTTTTGGTGCGCTTAAAACATCGTTTAACGCCATATATACAGAGGGTTTTAAATTTGTTTTTCCTATCCGCAGAAAGCTCTTTTTTCCAAAACGTTCACCTGTCTGTCCCGAGCGAATTGCGTCAATAGGTGTAAGCTTTTTAACCTTGCTTGTGCACCCGTAAGCGAACAGAAGAATTATAATCACAGTGCCGACTGCACTGATAATATTTATAAGGAAGCCTGCGTCATTTCCAAGCACCATATTTTCGCTTACAGACATAATCAGCATATTTCCGAAGGGAATACTTGCGAAAAATCCGATAATTCCGCCGATTACCGACATCATCAGATACTTTACTATGTAAAGCCCCCTGATTTTGTGATTTTTAATACCGATAGCCTTCATAACGCCGATTTCTCTGTATTCTTCGGCAATCGTAAAGCCGATAGAAAAGCGGAGTACCACGAAAGAAACAATTATAAGACATACGCTTAAAATGAGTATGATAAACGCTACAATCATTTCCATTACATAGCACATTTTAAGAGTATCTCTTGCGCCTGTAAAGGCAATTCCGGGGATATCGGCAATAGCTGAGGTTGTTGCTTTGACATCATCGGTTTCGATGTAGATAACCTCGCCCAGATAATGTGCATTTATCATTTCATCCGCAAGGAATGTGTCATAATCAGCCTGATTGAGCAAAAAGCGTGTATTGCCCATAAAATCAGAGCCTAAAAAAGCGTCCTTTACTTTTCCTGCAATTTTCAGTTCCTTTTCCACATTGCCCAATTTTATGCGGATATAATCGCCTACCTTGAAACCGTTGTTTTCTATAAATTTACCCGCAATCAGAACCTCGCCCTGATTTACAGCGGAAACGGACTTGTTCGCCGTATCAAAGAATTTGAGCTTTGCATCAGATATTGATTGAAACAACGCAGTGTTTTTGGTTTCAACCTCTGCGCCGTCAAGGTGTGAAACGCTGTCCTGTGAGCCGAAAATACAGGTTTCGATTTTGTAGCCGTTTACACAATCGGCTTTGTCGAGTATGCCGTCGGCATATCCTGTGGACTCATTACCCATTGTAATAACAACAAAATCACCGATTTCTGCCTTGTCAAGATAATAATCCGTGCCGTTCATAACGGTAAATACGTTGTTCAGACCACTTGCCACAAACATCGTCGCAAGTATAATAAACACCAGCAGTATCATATTCATGGTTTTTTTGCTTTTAAGGTCTTTTTTCAGTATGTTTAAATACATTTCCTTGCTCCTTTTATCGTCGTGATTACATTGTAGCATAGAAATTATTAAATAATCCTTAAATCCTGTTTTATGTCGGAATTTATTTTATCATATTTTGGTTGGTTGCGCAATCCGGCAACAAAATGCAATAGACAGACATTACAATTTATATAATATCCGCCAAAAACGAGAGCTTAATATTCACGGCTTGTTTGTCCGTGTATTTTAATCTGTTAAAAGGCTTGATGAGCAGTGAGCGTGAACGCTCGAAATTCTTTCTCATACATCATCAAGTGATTGTTGAGCCTTTTTGCAAATATTTCTTGAATTACTAAGTTTTATATGATACAATTTATTTAAGAACCAACGCACTGCTCCTAAATCGAAATTCGGAGGTACTTACCATGATAGAGGAAGTGAATGAAAAAGATATTTGCGAATGTGTAAATGTAATCAGAGTCAGCTTTGCCACAGTTGCTGACGAGTTTGGCTTTACCGCTGAAAATGCACCTAAATTCACAGCATTCGCAACTACTGAAGAAAGATTAAAGTGGCATTTATTCGGTGAGCATAGACGTATGTATGCCTTTTGGGATAACGGGAAAATTGTTGGCTACTATTCATTGCTATTGCAGAGTAATAATGAGTGTGAGTTAAGCAATTTATGTGTACTTCCGACATACAGACACAGAAAAATCGGTCAAGAGCTGTTATTTCATGCCTTTAATACTGCCAAAAAACAAATTGCGTAAAAATCAACATCGGAATAGTCGAGGAAAATAAAAAATTAAAAAATTGGTATGAGCAATTCGGATTTACACATACAGGAACCAAAAAATATGATTTTTTCCCTTTTACCTGTGGGTATATGGAAAAGATTTTATAATTTTTTTCATTTATAAAGCAGAATAACATAAAGGATTATGCTATAATAGTCTTGAACAAGTAGTTATTATTCCGGACAAACAGGAAATGAGAGGTTTAGAGTATGTGCTTTATATGCGACAGAATTAAAATGATCAACAATGGTACGAATCCATACTTCGTTAAAGAATTACAAACAGGTTATGTAGTTATTGGTGATAATCAGCATTTTAAGGGCTACACATTATTTCTTTGCAAAGAACACAAAACAGAACTGTTTCAATTAAACCATTCGAAAAAGATCAAGTTTTTAGAGGAAATGTCCATAGTCGCCGAAGCAGTTTCAAACGCTTTTGGAGCAGAAAAAATGAACTATGAGTTGTTAGGCAATGGCGATACACATCTGCACTGGCACCTATTTCCAAGGAAAAGCGGAGATATAGAAAACTATGGCAACAACGGAAAAGGACCTGTTTGGTGGTATCCTATGGAAAAAATGTACAATGATAATAACCGCCCTTCAAAAACAGAATTAGAAGATATGAAAGAAAAGTTACTGATAGAATTAGAAAAACTGTTGTAACGCCTTCCTTTGCAAGTTCCGAAAAATTCACCTCTGACCGTCCCCCGTTTTTCCGTAACGCAGAAATTCAAGGAATGCTTCTTTGGGAATATGTATTCTTCGCCCCGACCGTATGATCGGAAATTTCATCTTTTGGCGATTTCAGTAAAATGTAGAAATTGAAATTCCCATAGCGTTCGCCGCTTCGGCAGGTGTAAGAAAATTTCGGTCATGCTTTTCAATCTCTTTTATGAGCAGTCTTTTTCATAGCTCACACTTTCGTTTTTTTCGCATTGTGACGGATAACCAAAACCGCAACTGCAACAGCTGCACACACGGCGGAAATTACTGCAATAAACTTGACTGATTTCTTGGATTTTCTCCTGCCGCCGCTTTCACCGAAGAACAGAATATCAAAATCTTCGGGAAGCGGCATTTCAGGATCGGTGTTTTTTCTGTAATAGATCATTTCGGGATTCTCCTTTTTTACATCTCGATGTTTTTTCTTCGTTTTTCATTTCTGCCCGTCAGGACAGCTTTCAGCCTTTCGTTCTCACATTTTAGCCTGCTCGCCTCCTTTCGCAGCACTTCATTTTTAGCCGCAAGGATATTTATTTCATCGGCAGCAGAGGAAGCAGAACTTCTGCCACGCTTGGCTCTGTTCTCTTTGCGGAGAATTGCCCCTGCCGCCGTTATTGCTTTTTCATCAAGCACACGTTCGCCCTTGGCATTGGTTTTGAGTTTTTTCGCAAGCTCCGGGTGCCCGCTTAACGTTTCATAAAATTTTGTTGGCTTCAAACCGTTCGCTTTGCAGTATTCGGATATTGAAATGTATTGGCTGTTTTTTCGCATTGTGGTGTTTTCCTTTCAAACATTCAGGTATTTGCTTGTAAATTTTCTTATGATATGATATAATTATTTAAACTCAAAACGCTTTCAGGTGGTGCTATGAATCATTACTTCAATAATATAGATATACCGTTCAGTATAGGCGGCTGCAATTTTCACGCTGTTAATATAATTTCATCGTCCATTGATACAGACATTCCTCTTCACACCCACGGAGTGAACTGCTATGAGATACATTTTATTTCAAACGGCTGTGGCAGGCTCATTGCTGATGGCAATGAATATGATATAAGCACAAACACACTCTATGTCACAGGTCCGCTCTGTGACCATGCCCAGCTTACAGATAAAACCTCGCCTATGTATGAATGGTGCATTTACCTGCGTGCTGAACAGAATAACAGCGAAAGATCCGACATTTTAATTGACCAATTTCTTTCGCATAATTTTTGGATAGGTAAGGACGATCAGAATATTCTTCCGATATTTGAAAGACTTTTCTCGGAGCTGAAAAGCAAAAGTGCAGGCTATGCAAATATGGCAAAACTCATATTGTCAGAAATTGTTGTTTCAGTGGCAAGAAATTATTTTGACAGTCCTGCCGAAACCGCACTCTCATCTTCCGATATATACGAACATTCAAGCCTTATCATTGAGGAATATTTTTTGTACGAATACAGCTCGGCAAATCTCGACGAACTTTCACATCGGCTCGGGTTAAGCACAAGACAAACACAGCGGCTTATTGAAAAAAATTACGGCAGCACATTCAGCGAGAAGAAAGAGCAGGCAAGAATGTCCGCTGCCCGTCTGCTCCTTTCCGACGACTCATTGAGTCTTTCTGAAATATCCAAACGTCTCGGCTTCTCCTCACAGGAGTATTTCTCCTCGTCATTCAAAAAGTTTTACGGCATCTCACCATCTCACTTCAAAAATATAAAATTGTGACATTTATGATAGAAACAAGTCACTATATACTCTTGCCTTGTCAAAGGAAAACATATATAATAATGACAAAGCAAGGAGGTAATGCTTATGTACGATATGTCACCTTATCTTAAAAAGATAAATGAAGTCATTGAAAAAGGACCTTACAGCAATAACTGGCACTCTTTATCGGAATACGAAGTCCCCGAATGGTACAGAAAAGCCAAATTCGGCATATTCATTCATTGGGGTGTTTTCAGTGTCCCTGCTTTCGGAAATGAATGGTACTCACGCAATATGTATGTCAAGGACAGTCCCGAATACAAACATCACATTGATACCTATGGCAAGCATACCGATTTCGGCTACAAGGATTTTATCCCGATGTTCAAAGCAGAAAAATTTGATCCAAAGGAATGGGCAGAGCTTTTCAGAGCTTCGGGAGCAAAGTATGTTGTTCCCGTTGCAGAGCATCACGACGGATTTCAGATGTACAGGAGCGAAATCTCACACTGGAACGCTTACGAAATGGGGCCTCACCGTGACGTTCTCGGAGAACTGAAAAACAACTGCCGTGCGCTTGGAATTGAATTTGGTGCATCTTCCCACCGTGCAGAGCATTGGTTTTTTATGGACGGTGGAAAAAACTTCGACAGCGATATAAAAGAACCGCTCCAAAGGGGGGACTTATACTGGCCGTCAATGCCGTCGGCGGAATTACACGATATTTACAGCAAGCCAGAACCATCCGAGGAATATTTGCAGGACTGGCTTGTTCGCTGCTGTGAGCTCGTGGATAATTACCGTCCGAAAATAGTGTATTTTGACTGGTGGATACAGCACAGCTCATTCAAACAGTATCTGAAAAAATTTGCGGCATATTACTACAACCGTGCCACTGAATGGGGCAGTGATGCTGTCATTAACTATAAGCATGACAGCTTTTCGTTCGGCTCGGCAGTTCCCGATGTTGAGCGTGGTCAATTTGCTGAAAGGAAGCCTTTCTTCTGGCAAACAGATACTGCCGTTGCACTCAATTCATGGTGCTATACCGAAAACAATTCCTATCGTCCTGCCGAAGATATTATTTGCGATTTAGTGGATATTGTCAGCAAAAATGGCTGTCTGCTGCTGAATATCGGTCCTAAAGCAGACGGAACAATCCCCGATGAGGACAGGAATATTCTGCTTAACATCGGAAAATGGCTCAAAATCAATGGTGAAGCCATCTACGGCACAAAGCTCTGGAGAAAATCCGGTGAAGGGCCGACTGAAATACCGGAAGGACAGTTCACCGACGGAATAAAAAAGAATTTTACTCCGCAGGATATTCGCTTTACAACTGCAAACGGTTATCTTTATGCTATCGTACTGAGATCCTCCGAAAACGGAGATTATGTCATAAATTCTCTCGGAATACAGCCTGCATATCAGCGTGACAATTTCAGCGGAATCATCAAAAGCGTCACTGTTCTCGGTACAGATGAAAATCCGAATTGGGAAAGGCTGCCCGACGGACTTCATATTAAAACAAATTATAAAAACAGCGGATACCCAATCGTTTTCAAGATCGACATTGATTAAATCTTATTACTTATCTATCACAGCACTTTAACACGTGCTGTAATTTTTTGCCTAAATCATATTCATCTGCATATCATATTCAAACCATGCAAACGTTGAGTTTGTTAGCGTGTAAACCGAGTTGAACAGAGAAACCGTCAGAAACCGGTCTATCCTGCTGATTTTGTCGGGATAGCTGACAAGACTTTTCATCACATACTGAACGTGATCGAAAGTAATTTTCCTATAAGCTGCCCTCGCCGTTTCTTCCGATACACGTTTTCCCTCAGATACCACGCTTCGCTCTCCGCAGAGAACATCAACCATAAGGTCTTTTATTTCTTCTGCCATTTGAGCAACAGAACTGTCGGGGTGAGAGATGAGACAGTCATAATCGATCTGTTTCTTAACTTCTTCCTCAACTGTACTTCTGTCTATTCCACCAATCAATCCGTCATTTTCAACAGCTCCGGGCGAAAAATTCTGAAAGTCAGTCCGTGGCGGATTGATAGATTGATCGTAAGTATAACTCATATCAGTATTATTTATATCAATATTATTAGAGTCCGATTTTCGGACTTCAAGAAGTCTGTTTTTTGGATTTGCAAAAGTCTGATTTTCGGACTTCTTGAAATCTGTTTTTCCGACTTCTTGAAATACGTTTTCCAGACTTTTTGATGTCGGCACAAGATCGGTATTCTGCTCACCTTTAACAATGAAGTTCTTCACATACAAAATAGACGGCAGTCCCAGACCTCGGCGTTTCTTTTTAACAAGCCCGATGCCTGACTGGTCATCAAGCTCTTTGAGAAGATTGAGAGCCTTTTCGTGTCCTACATCAAGGCTTTCCTCAATTTCTTCAACAGGGAAAATGATATACACCCTATTGTGCTTATCTATCCAGTTGTTCTTCCTGCTAAGGCTCATTCGTTCAAGCAACAGTCCGTACAGCAGCTTTGCTTCATTGGATAAATTATCGAAATGCTCCTTATCGGTAAACAGCACCCTCTGAACACGAACAAAAGAAAATTGCTCCGATTCCGCACCGTAGTAATAGTCAAATTCTGTTTTGGGCATATATTTCACACCTCATTTGGATTTTATGGCAACAAAAAAAGGCTTCCTACACTTACTGAATTGTAAGCTTACGGAAGCCTTTAGCTTCCAATAAAAATTGTTTCAGCCCAACAGGTCAAGATAAAAACTTAACCTATTGAGAAGCAAGAGATAATCGCAAACATTACTCTCTTCGCCTTTCAATAGGTTCAAGTTAAAACTACTTTGGCTCCCCCTTTTCCGCCACCGGCGGCGCTTTTCTGCCTTTGCCACCGACTTCGCAGCTCAGTGTTAAGCGTGTTTTGGGCAACAAAAAAGCACTGCCTGAGCAGTGCTTGAATGGCTCCCCCTGTTGGACTTGAACCAACGGCATCGTGATTAACAGTCACGCGCTCTACCGACTGAGCTAAGGAGGAATATATAAAGAAAGCACAGGAACTGTGCTTTCTTCTTTATGTCGGCATCTATCTATCTTCCCGGGCAGTCACCCGCCAAGTATTTTCGACGTAAATGAGCTTAACTACTGTGTTCGGAATGGGAACAGGTGGAACCTCATCACAATCAACACCGACTTTTAAGGGATATTCCCTCAAAATTGAATAACGAACCAAAAACAAAACATATATTCTCATTAGGTTTAAGCCCTCGACCGATTAGTATCTGCTGGCTAAATTGCTCACACAACTTACACCTTAGACCTATCAACCTCGTAGTCTACAAGGGGTCTTAACTTAAAAGTGGGATATCTTATCTTAAGGACGGCTTCACGCTTAGATGCTTTCAGCGTTTATCCGATCCGCACTTAGCTGCCCAGCTGTGCCACTGGCGTGACAACTGGTGCACCAGAGGTGCGTCCATCCCGGTCCTCTCGTACTAGGGACAGCTCCTTTCAAATATCCTTCGCCCACGACAGATAGGGACCGAACTGTCTCACGACGTTCTGAACCCAGCTCGCGTGCCACTTTAATCGGCGAACAGCCGAACCCTTGGGACCGAATTCAGCCCCAGGATGTGACGAGCCGACATCGAGGTGCCAAACCTCCCCGTCGCTGTGGACGCTTGGGGGAGATCAGCCTGTTATCCCCAGGGTAGCTTTTATCCGTTGAGCGACGGCATTTCCATTCACATACCGCCGGATCACTAACTCCAACTTTCGTTTCTGCTCGACCCGTCAGTCTCGCAGTCAGGCTGGCTTTTGCGTTTGCACTCTATGGCATGGTTTCCATCCATGCTGAGCCAACCTTTGAGCGCCTCCGTTACCTTTTTGGAGGCGACCGCCCCAGTCAAACTGCCCACCTAACAATGTCCCCCAACCCGATTCAGGGCTGCAGGTTAGAATTTCAGCACTCCAAGAGTGGTATCCCAAGGACGACTCCGCATAAGCTGACGCCTATGTTTCCTAGTCTCCCACCTATCCTGTACATGAAATGCCGAAATCCAATATTAAGCTACAGTAAAGCTCCATGGGGTCTTTCCGTCTAGTCGCGGGTAACCGGCATCTTCACCGGTACTACAATTTCGCCGGGCGGGCAGTTGAGACAGCTCCCAGATCATTACGCCATTCGTGCGGGTCAGAACTTACCTGACAAGGAATTTCGCTACCTTAGGACCGTTATAGTTACGGCCGCCGTTTACCGGGGCTTCGATTCAGGGCTCTCACTCCTCCTCTTAACCTTCCGGCACCGGGCAGGCGTCACCCCATATACGTCATCTTTCGATTTAGCATAGAGCTGTGTTTTTGATAAACAGTTGCCTGGGACTATTCTCTGCGGGTTTCCGTAGAAACCTCCCCTTATTCCGAAGTTACGGGGACATTTTGCCGAGTTCCTTAACTACCCTTCTCCCGTTGGCCTTAGAATTCTCTTCCTACCTACCTGTGTCGGTTTGCGGTACGGACACATAAGATATACACTAAGCTTTTCTCGCCTTCATCCACGCTGACTTCACTACTTAATTTCGTTCCCTTACGACCGGGGTAACCAACACCCGGCATCAGCTCTTCAAAAGTGTCCCTTAGTTTAAATCTTTCTGTGGTAACGGAATTTCAACCGTTTGTGCATCGGCTACGCTTTTCAGCCTCACCTTAGCTTCCGACTTACTTGGAGCGGACGAACCTTCCTCCAAAAACCTTAGGCTTTCGGCCATTATGATTCTCACATAATTCTCGCTACTCATTCCGGCATTCTCACTTGAATGAAGTCCACCGTCGCTTTCGCTACGACTTCACCCCTCATTCAACGCTCCCCTACCCCTGTCACATTGTGACAAGCCTAAGCTTCGGTGTACGTTTTAGCCCCGTTAAATTTTCCGCGCAAAGTCACTCGACCAGTGAGCTATTACGCACTCTTTTAATGTATGGCTGCTTCTAAGCCAACATCCTGGTTGTCTACGCAATTTCACATCGTTTTCCACTTAAACGTACTTTGGGACCTTAGCTGTAGGTCTGGGCTGTTTCCCTTTCGACTATGAAACTTATCTCACACAGTCTGACTCCCGTGCATGATTATTCGGCATTCAGAGTTTGATAGGCTTCGGTAATCTCTCGACCCCTAGGCCATTCAGTGCTTTACCTCCGATAATCTTAATCACGAGGCTAGTCCTAAAACTATTTCGGGGAGAACCAGCTATATCCGGGTTCGATTGGAATTTCTCCGCTATCCACACCTCATCCCCTACCATTTCAACGGGAGTGGGTTCGGACCTCCATGAGGTTTTACCCTCACTTCATCCTGGACATGGATAGGTCACCCGGTTTCGGGTCTATTGCATACAACTGAACGTGCTGTTAACACTCGCTCTCACTTCGGCTCCGTAGCTGAACTACTTAACCTCGCTGCATACAATAACTCGCCGGACCATTCTACAATAGGTACCTTATCACACTTTGACGTGCTCTAAGTGCTTGTAAGCACAGGGTTTCAGGTTCTCTTTCACTCCCCTCCCGGGGTGCTTTTCACCTTTCCTTCACAGTACTTTTCGCTATCGGTCATCAGGTAGTATTTAGGCTTGGAGGATGGTCCCCCCATCTTCCCACGGGATTTCACGTGCCCCGCGGTACTTCGGATACTGCTCGTCAACTTTCGTTTTCACCTACAGGATTCTCACCTTCTTTGATCAGCCTTCCCATGCTGTTCGGTTAACAATCGTTGTACTAAATGCAGTCCTAAACCCCGAAAGGATTGCTCCTCTCGGTTTAGCCTCTTCCGCTTTCGCTCGCCACTACTCACAGAATCTCGGTTGATTTCTTTTCCTCGCCCTACTTAGATGTTTCAGTTCGGGCGGTTCCCCTCATATACCTATTTATTCAGTATATGATACATGGACTTGACTCCATGTGGATTGCTCCATTCGGACATCTACGGATCATATCGTGCTTGCCAATCCCCGTAGCTTTTCGCAGCTTACCACGTCCTTCTTCGGCTCCTGATGCCAAGGCATCCTCCCTGCGCTCTTATTAGCTTAACCTATTCAAGAATTATGTCTTGTTTTTCAACAGAAGAATTGTTTGAAATTGTATTTTACCCATTAAATTTCTTTAATTGGATATCTTTAATTTCCTCTTTGTTGTTTCGTTATTCAATTTTCAAAGAACATCTCTCACTCTCCGACATTTGAAGTCATTGAGTGTTATTTGGTGGAGATGAGGAGAATCGAACTCCTGACCCCCTGCTTGCAAGGCAGGTGCTCTCCCAGCTGAGCTACACCCCCAAAGGTGATTTTTATTCACTTATGGAGTCGCCAGCCCTGAGGGCAAGTTCCTTCAAAATTGAACAATACAGATTTAAGAACTTGTGAGCAAGTTCTCTTACGAACGATGTTCGCATCGCTCTTTTTCTTCCTTAGAAAGGAGGTGATCCAGCCGCACCTTCCGATACGGCTACCTTGTTACGACTTAACCCTAATCATCAACCCCACCTTCGGCGGCGTCCTCCTTGCGGTTAGACTACCGACTTCGGGTGTTGCCAACTCTCATGGTTTGACGGGCGGTGTGTACAAGGCCCGGGAACGTATTCACCGTAGTATGCTGACCTACGATTACTAGCAATTCCGACTTCATGTAGGCGAGTTGCAGCCTACAATCCGAACTGAGACGTTTTTTGGAGATTTGCTCTGCCTCGCGGCTTTGCTTCTCTTTGTTAAACGCCATTGTAGTACGTGTGTAGCCCAGGTCATAAAGGGCATGATGATTTGACGTCATCCCCACCTTCCTCCGTTTTGTCAACGGCAGTCTCATTAGAGTGCTCTTGCGTAGCAACTAATGATAAGGGTTGCGCTCGTTGCGGGACTTAACCCAACATCTCACGACACGAGCTGACGA
>OMAW01000067.1_pt1 | contig 60551 bp, 54 predicted proteins | sample 1644731 | NCBI WGS metagenome assembly OMAW01 (sample SAMEA103958133, study PRJEB25191) | human gut metagenome | biome: human-associated habitat [ENVO:00009003]; feature: intestine environment [ENVO:2100002]; material: feces | place: Germany | collected 2013/2015 | reverse complement strand
GTAATCTTTTCCATAAGCAGCTAGGAATCTCGTATAGCAAATACCTTATGCAGATTCGCATGGAGCGTGCCGCTGCTTATTTGAAGGATTCACCCGAAACCAAAATATACGAAATCGGCGAAAAGCTCGGATTTGTATCCACAAAGCATTTCATTTCCGTTTTCAAAAAATACTATGGTGTATCCCCAACTATCTACCAAAAAGAACAATGTGGAAGCTAGTGGGGGCTGGTCACAATAGCATCACTCCACTCAACAGCTATTCCATGGTTTGTGGCGGCGAAGGTGGCTACCAAGCAAACGCCCCCGTCTAACGCATAAGGAGCCGGACACTTTATATTTGTTACCCCCGCTGTATCACCCGATACAGCGGTATTTTTATTGTCAAAAAGGAGATTTCTACATGGCAAACGAAAATAAAATCCGTATTCTGTATGTTCAGCCGGGCAAATATCCGGAAGAACGGCCTGTTGCAAATGAGCTGCATCCCCTTCAGCAGCTTGTCGCTGGGTAGCGGGTTATATTTCTTCCGTCCGCAATCTCCAAGAAAGAACGCCCATTCTCTCTTGAGATATTTCGGCATACGGGGCATCTGCATCACCTCCTTGCCCGCGCCGGGTTTGCGGATTTACTTTTGAAAATAGAAAAACGCCTAACATCTCCCGAAACTGTTCGCTTTCGGGGCGATTTTGGACGTTTTTGTTTGATATGAGGGGCTTTACGATGGTGGGGAATATAACTTTGTCGCTTATGGTGGGAAAGCCCGCTATTTACTGCCTTGTGGCAATAGAAAAGCGCCACATCGCTGCGGCGCTTTTGCTTTGCCCGGAAGATGGAACGGGGGCTGTTCAGTTATCTGTTGTGCTTTTTCTTGCTGGCAACAACGGCTGTTCCAATGGCTGCACTACCGCTGACAAGCATAAGGACAACCAGCAAAGCAGGGTTGCTTGTGTCGCCGGTCTGAGGCAAGGCAGTTGCATTGCTGCTCGGTTTATTGTTATTACCGGTGCTACCGCCGGTCTGAGGCGAGGTAGTTGCATTGCTGCTCGGTTTATTGTTATTACCAGTGCTACCGCCAGCGCTTGTATTGTTATCACTCGGAAGCTTTGCCGTTACAGTTTGCTCCTTGGTGATTTCCTGTGTTGCTTTGGCATCCTTGTAATATTTGCCGCATCCTTCGCAATACCAGTATTCGATATTGCCTTCAGAAGTCTTGGTTGCCGCTTTTGCTTCAATGTGCTTGAGGTTGGAGTGGTTATTGGCATCAAGTTCGCCGTAGCTTTCGCCGCAGACCGCGCACTTTGCCTTATCCTTGCAGGTGGCCGTGCCGCCGGTGTGTTCACTAAGTGTCTTGCCGCAGAGATCACACTTATGGTCCTTGTTGTCATCTGCATGGTTGTTCACATCGGTTTTCTCGCCGCAGGCGCACTCCCTCCAATGGGTTTCATCATCAGCTTTATACGTATCTGAATATTTGTGGCTGATAACGAGCTGATAGCTCGTTTCAGCAGCGGCATAAATATCCGTTTGAGCTGCGTGAATCGTAATTGTCACCGTACCCGGCTTATTTACCGTGATTACACCGGTTGCTGAATCCACCGAAGCGATTTGAGGATTGCTGCTCTCATAACTCAAAGTACCCTGTGGGTTGCCGACATGGCGGGGCTGCAGCACTTCCTTGCAAGAAGCCGTGCGGTCTGCGGTGTCCATTTCGAGGACCTGCTCCAGCCGCTCAATTTTCGGATACTGAATCGTAAAGGTGTAGGTTTTGCCGTCTGGTGACGCACCTTGATTCTGTTTTACCATGCAGGTAACCTTGTTATTTTTTGCTGTATCCTCAAAGCTTGGTTGAGAACTCATATCCGCCCAAGAGTAAACCTGCACAGCGTCTGCAGAGAAACTGCTGTCAAAGAAGCAGAAGTCATCTGCTTTCAGCGTTACAATCAGTTCCGGTGTTTCTTCTGCATTCCATATACCGTTTGTGTTTCCGCTCCACCTTGCCGCATCAAGACTTACACCGGCGACAAAGCCATCCAGCCTGACTTTGGCTGGAACATGGACGGTATCCTTGTTTTTCGGCTCGTTGGCAACAGCAATCTTACCATTTTCAGATGTAATACACTGCGCCAGGCACAGATAATTTCCGTTATACTGTTGGCTGAACACAACGCCATACGCACCGCTTGTGTCAGATAATGCAAAGCTGGTTGCTGCTGTCGAATCAGGAACCTCTAACAGCTTATCTCCGGCTTTGGCGTTTTCAAAAGGAACCAGCTTGACCGGCGTTCCTGCAGTAACCGTGCCGCTGATGCGACTGGGGGCATTCCTTTTGCAGTTGATGGTGCAGTCACCCTCGGCGGTGAAATCCTCTGTATAGAATTGATCACTGAATGTAGAAGACTTCATGGTGAGCAAATTGGATGCACTGATGTTGCCGCTGAGCTGGCTGTTTTCCATGGTAATATTAGAAATATCACCCGAACCGATGGAAAGGCTGCCGGTGCAGTTCGTGAAAATCAGCGAACCGGTGCCCTGCGTGTCTCTACAGAAGATGGAATTCGAAAAATTCAGCTTTTCCAGTGTGACGGTGACGCCATCCGACACATAATTGGGAGATGAAGATGTCAGCGTAAAAGCGTTTCCATCTTCGCACTTGACCGTAACGCTCTTGTTGAAAACGATCCGACCTCTGTAATCGTTCAGCAGAACGATCTTTCCGCCGTCGGTGATCTTATCCATCGCTTTATCTATGCTTTTCACAGGCTGTTCCGCAGTATCACCCAGATTGGAATTATTGCCGTTGCTTTGGTCGACATAGACGGTATCCAACATCTTCTGCGTCACAGTACCTTGCGCTTCCAGACTGCCCATAGTTCCGTAAGATGTGCACATCACATAGGGCTTTTTCGGGGTGAGACTCAGATTTAGTTCGCCGGGCTTCGTTAATGTCGGCGTTGTTTGTCCATCATATATTGTGAAGCTGCTGCCGTCTTTCCAGGCATAGGTAAATACTTGGGTAGGATCTACGCCATTAATCAGATTGCTGAATGTAACGTTGATGGTATCGCCGGTCTGCATAGTATCGGGCAACGCCGCTGTGACCGCTTGGGAAATATCCTGCACAATATTGATGCGGTAGCCATCCCCATCCAACATTGTTTCAGGGACGCAGCCATAGTCTACATAGGTGGAAGGGCCATCCCATGAATCCTTGCCAGCAATCAGCTTGCCGGTACCTGAGGTCTGTGCTTTCCATAAGCAAACCATACTGCTGGTTACCTTGACAATACCATTATTCACGATCGTACCGGATACCGTTGTATTGGAACCGCTTATGGTGAGCGTCACACCTTCATTCACTTGAACGCGCTTGGTTGCGTTCAACGGATCATTATAAATCATGTCTGCGCTGATATGAATTTCTGTTACACTTTCATTGCTCAGTGCAGCATTCAAGTCTTCCTGTGTGCTGACTTCTGCAACACTGTCTGCTGCCCAAACGGACACAGGCAGAAGTGTTAGCGCCAAACACAGCATCATCAGAATACTCAATACTCTTTTCTTCATTTGTTTACCTCCCTATAAGATTTCTCTGCTCTTATCTGTTTTGTTACTTGTCGTAATCTGTATCATCCCTTCCTTTTCGCAAGCTGCATCAGTCCTTTTTTCGCCGCCTCTATCTGCGGCAGGAACAGCGCCCGCTCATTAAAAATCATATAGTTGTTCAGCGCCAGAATAGACAGGTGGACATACGGTTCTACTTCCGCTGCGGTGCAGCCAAGAATCTCGGCAATTTTTTTCGTATAATAAGGGTAGCGACCTGCAAGCTGTACAAGGTATGGCTTGACTTTGTTTCCGTATTCCTGCGACACACATACGCTGACCAGAAAACGCATAACCGGAGACAGTTCATCCGCAAGAGTGCCGAGATGGTCCATCATATTGGCAATATCTTTGATATCTTCAAAGGCAATGCTGAACGCACCCTGCTCAATGCGAGAAATTGCTTCTTCGACACAGGCCAGAATCATCTCTTCTTTTGTGTCAAAATAGTAATAGATCCCGCCGTTTTGCAGATTGTTTGCATTGCAGAGATCTGTGGTGGTCGTTACCGTCAGCCCTTTTTCAACAAAGCAGTCCAGACATATACCAATCATTTTTTTCGTCCTCTCGGCTTTCTTTGATGTGTTCAAGCTCAAATACTCCTTTCCGCCGAATATACTGCATCGTAGTAAAGTATAGCACCCCGCCTCCCGATGAATCAAATACCTTCTTGAAAAATAATATAAATTCAACATAAAATCTTTTGCGCTTCTTCCATTACTATCCCGACTTAATGACTTCTTCATCACTTGCCATAGAAACAGGAAAATCCGCTGCACTTGCAACGGATTTTTTGGCCTTATGTAGTTCTTTCAGTAAAAGCAGTTGAACAGCATAGTCGCTGCCAGAATCAGACCGCTGCCAGCCCAATGCAGCAGCCGTGGCGCAGTAAACGGACACAGCAGCAAGGCCACGAGCACTGAGGCGAGTGCTTCTGCATAGCTGCCGTCCAGCAGTGCCAGCAGGGTGGCAAACGAGCCAAAGCCCGAAAGCAGCGTGCCGATGCTTGCACATACGCCATACAGCAGACAAAACAAGACCCCGGCCACGAACAGCAGCACCACTTTTTATTTCTTTTCGCGTCTTGACACAAATGGCATCACTGCCCTACGCAGCATATCCGCCGTACTCGCCACATTTTGAAGCGTAATATACAGCTTCATTGCATCGCGTTTGACGGGGTTCTCGTCAACCAGTGCTTCCATCACTTCCTGCAATTCATCCAGTTTTCGAATGATAAGCCTGTAATCCGCTGGCGGATATTCAGCAGGAATCGTATCTGCAATCAGGCAACGGATATATTGTTCTCTGGACATACCTGTTTTAGCAACACGGCAGTTCAGTACAGCCAGTTCTTCCTCCGGAATGCGAACTTTTACATCCTTATATCGAGTCTTATCTGTTGCCACTGCCACTTCCTCCGCTATGTACGGTATGGTCATCACCGTATATGACAAACCTATCCAAGTCCCGCAGGAAATGCTCGATCAGGTAGACGAACATATCTTCATCATCGGGAAAACCGTACTTGGCACACAACTTAGCCATTTTTCCAGAAAAGCACGTAACAAGCCAGATTTTATCCTCACGGTTATGTGCTTTTGCTCCTCGCAGATGTTCTTCGAAATTCTTCATGAGTATTACTCCTTCAACGCCTTCATCGTTTCGGCCAGCTTCTTACGCTTCTCATAGACATTGGTATGCCCACAGCCAAAGTGTTTCTGAATTTCTTTGTAGTTCATTTTTAGAAAGCACAAAAGCCATTCCTTTTCTTTTGGTGAAAGTTTCTGCACTTCCTGCTGGAGCGCCAGCTCAATTTCTACTTTCCGAAACATTTGCTCGGCATCAATATCTGTCAGATGTCGCGGAGCCTGATCCAAGGAAATCACGATGACATTGGGTCGATTCTTGGCGGCATAGCGGATTGCGTGCCATTCCATTCGGCGGGTTATATAACTGGTGAACTGCCCCTTCACCGTGCTTTTTTCATTCAGTTCATCTTGACTAAATTGCTCAAGTAACTCTTCGAATTCACGTTGGATCATTATACATTCTCCTTATTTTTGGTTGAAAATCAAAAAATAAGGAGGTGCCCTCGGAATGGCATCACCAGTAAAGCGCTTAAGAAAAGGCAAAGGACCAGAAGATCTGCGCACGATCGCCACTCTCCCTTCAAAAGGTAAGAGAACACGTCGATCGAGATTTTCCGGTCCTTTTTGATATTATTTAATGTTTGCCGTCTATTTTCAGAGATGATTTCTCTTTCCCATTGCCGAAAATGCTTTAATTTTCCTCACAGATATAGCTATTCACTGCAAATCTCAGTCATCTGCTGGCAATAGTATCGACATCTCTATTATAAAACTCGACTTATCCAATAATCTGTACTTTATACAAATCATACGATATTGTTTAACTCATTGTGTGATTTTCCTGTATGTCGAAAACCTTCTTCCATTCCTGCTGGACTTTTTTCTCTTCAAAATTTGTCTTGCGTAGTTGTTCTTTCGTTTCTTCAATTTTCCTTTCAAGTTTCTCAGTAAATCCAATCGCTTTATCCAGATCAACGGATTGGTCAATTCCTTCTTTTTCCAAATTCTTTGCTGCGCTACTGTAAGCCTGCAATTCCGTACTATGACCACTGTAAAAAGCCGATTTCTGACTCATGGGCAACTCTACATACTGCATCCAGACAGGCTTGTATGTTTTGCAAATTTGTAAGCTCTTGGTAACCGCAGCAACTTCTTTTCGCTTTTCCTGCATAGCAGAAATTTTGTTCGTAAGATCAATTTGCTTTTTGCCTAGGCTTAGTATCGCCTTATCGTAATCAGCCGCTGTATACATATTTTCGCTTGTCATTCCAAGGAGGATCTTTCCTAGATTTTTTGCATTTTCAATTCCCATACGACGTTCCACCGCAGCTATTCTGCGACTAAGTGTAGTATTTTCTGTCGATGGATTTATCGCCACCCCTAAAATTGCCGCAAGTTGATCCCCTTGTATGCTATTTCTTTTATTTTCGCCGCTAGTTGGAATATAGCTATATTGATGATTCGGGTAGAGCGAAACTGCACATTGTCCATTCGCCGCATTGCATACTACATATTTTTCTGGAATAAACAGCCTCTCTATCTCCTTGCTTGGCAACGCAATTGTAACTCCCCGCAGAGACATTGTTTTAATCTGATCTTCTGTTAGTACAACCGCCAATGGCTGTACGTTGTTTTCTTCATCAATTTGCTGGATCAGCTTTGTGCCTCGGATCGTGCCGTGGGTTCCGTCCTCATAAACCAAGTCATAAGAGAAGTCGTTTCCGACGTTGAAAATGATTTCGCCATCCGGCAAAGTTGTTACTTCACTTTTGTTGACCATTAGTTTGGCGGGGTTTCCATTGTCATCGTGAACCTGAAGAACCAAACCATTTTTTCCCGCAGACAGAATTTGGCGGCTGCTTAACTTCACCGCTGCCGTACAAACTTCTGGATACTGAATCGTCAATTTTTGATAGCTGTCGAGCAGCGAATTCTCTGCCCCATCAGAAAGCTGCATTTTTCCATTCTTCAGCGCATACTCAATTCCTTCACTGGTGAATTCGGAACCGAGGGCATCTTCGGGAACCCATGCACCACCCAACGCCGTGGACCGGTACAGTACCTGCCCGGTCGATTTTTTCACTTTGGTTTCGATGCCTGCGGTTTTCAGTTTATCTGCAAAGTCCGCCATACCAGTTGCCGAACGGAGGATACCAGTAATTGTCTTTCTCAGGTATTTCTGCTCTTGTGCATTGTCAGACAGTCTGGCGCAGATACCAGCATAAGTAAATGTATCCGTATCAGATAAGCTATTGTCCCGGACAGCTCGACCCGCGCCCTCCAGCAAATAGCTTATATGCTTGCCTCGAATTGTAGGTGTGATTTCCAGTTCCTTTGCCATAGAAAGAAACTGACTATAATCCGTTGCCCGCTCCAAACAAAAATTCAGCCTCTTTCTGATTTCCGCCCGGTTTGATACAGATTTCTTTTTCCCTGCGTTTTCAGGATACAGTTGCCCAATCTTTTGTGGATCATCAATCACGGATAAATGTGCTTCCATGCACAAGCGGTCGGAAATATCCCGTATCTGACGTGCCGTGCGGTAAGGCACCGTTCGCAGTTTCTTATAGTCGTAAAAGGAAACTGCATTGATCATAATGTGGTTATGGATATGACCTTTATCAATGTGAGTTGCTACCACATACTCGTACTTGCCGCCTGTGTATTCAAATGCCAGCTTTTTCCCAAGCTCATGCGCCTGCTCAGGGGTCACAGCGTCCTCCGACGAAAAGGACTGTATCAGGTGATAGGCAAGATTTGTCGAACGCTTCCTTTTCAGGTTCCGCGCTTTGTGCGCAAGCACAGCTGTCATTTCAAAATCAATGGAAGCCGTCTGCGGTTCGCAGTTATAGCCGGATACCAACATTTGGCCATCGGTCTTGTCTGGGTTTTCGATATAGGCCAGTGCCTTGCCAAGAGTAGATTTTATCGCATGAATTTTTGTGATAGCCATAAGAAGCTCCCTAAAAAGAAAGATGCCCTATGTGAAATGAATCTCACATAGGGCATCTGCCTGTAATTATTGTTTTGTTGATTCCGCCTCCATCATAAGGCGGTCAAAATCGCTTTGGTACTGCCTGTCCTGTATAACGCGGTACTTTTCAAATTCACTTTCTGCGAAAGCCTTTGCGATTGCTGCTGTAACCTTTCCCTTATCTTTTAGAATTTCGGCATCGTTGAATTGCAGGAAAGCGTCCAGTTTCTCTGCCCAGTCCTGCATCGTCATAGGAATATGCCGCCGTGCTTGGCGCGTTGCATAATCAAGGTACATTGTTACAATCTCATTCAGTTCTTGTAACTCATCTTGCTGCAAATAGTTCTTTGCAACAGAAACATCGGCTTTGACTATCTTCCCGTTTGGGGCATTCTTCCATGAGGTCAACCCCATGTGGTCTTTTGTGTGGTCTGCCCGTTGCACAATGACCTCTGCGGCAGTACTGCCGTGAACAGCGTAGTGCATTTTATTCTGAACGGTTGCAAAGAAGTCTTTGGTCGTTTTGCTGTCTACCGAGTAATCTACGGCAGTAGCATAAATATCCGTAATTTTCTGGTAAAAGCGGCGCTCGCTGGCGCGGATTTCCTGTATTTCGGAAACCAAATGGTCAAAGTAATCTTCATCAAAGATTTGCCCATTAATAAGCCGATCCTTATCCAGAACATATCCCTGCCGGGTAAATGTATCCAGCACTTTGGTTGCCCATTGACGGAATTGTGTGGCACGGGTGGAATTGGTGCGGTAGCCAACAGCAATAATGGCGGGCAGGGAGTAGAATTTGTAGTGATAGGTCTTGCCATTATCTGCAACTTGTGCAAATTTTGCACAAGTTGTACTTTCGGATAATTCATTTTCCGCAAAAATATTCCGCAGATGTTTGGCAACAACACTGCGGTCAACATCAAACAGTTGTCCGATGCCTTTTTGCGTCAGCCAGACCTCGTGATCCTGAACGCGAACTTCTATGCCATCTGTCTCTGAATCTTTCGTGAACACAAGAAAATCTGCTGTGCTGTTACGAACATACCGTTCTGTGCCTGCCATCGCTGCTCTCCTTACATCAGTACAATGTAAGAATAGTATATCATGCTTTTCAATAAGGGCAAAGCCCATTTTCACGATTTTCCATACAAATGGACTTATCTCTCATCGTGCTCATTTTCCTGCGCATCATGCTGATGTTCCTCTCCCATGCATTTGGCATATAATTCTGGTGTGCATTTGAGGGCGATCAGCTTCGGATATAGCTCAAGGAAAATCAGGGGTGAGTGATATTTTTTCTCATATTTTGTAATTTGACTATCCGTCAAACTTATCAGATCTTCGCCACCGTCTCCGCATATCAGAAACGGACCTGCGAAGAAATCCGTTGGACCATATAAGCGGTTCGGTGGTAATGGAAGCAGCTTTCCTTCATCATTACAGATGATATAGGCATCCCTGTCCAATCTTACGCTTTCTATACTCCCACAAACATATTTTTGAAAAGTTTCCAGCGTATTAGGTATCTTGATTTCCTCTGGGTACTTACCCGGCTGCACATACAACACACGGATTTCTCCATTTTGATTCATATCGTCATTCTCCTATTCAATAAATTTTTCTCAACAGCTTAACCACACGTTCCAGATAGTCGGCTTTCAGTTCAAGAAATTCTCGGCGCAGCTGCTCCACATCATTGGCATGAACCGACTTATTTTCATTGCAGCGTTTTGCAATTTGGTTAATGCTGCCCGCGATGCGACCCATCGAAGCATTTAATTGTTTCAGATTGGAAAAGTCATAATGCCGTACCTCTCCATGCAAAAGCATCTCTAAACCAAACGCCGAGAAATTTGTCATTTCAGCTTCAACCATCTTTGCTTCAACTAAGTGCCACTCCTCCTCCGTAAACCAGATGCGCTTCGGTATAGGACGTCTGCGATTCGCCATAAAGTCACCTTCCTCTATTGGGCTTGGGTTTGCCCAAAACGGGTTTCAGGGTGTCCCTGATCTGCATCTGTGGGACCCAGATGCAATGCTTGCTAACCGTCGCTCACGCTCCGGTTACCCCTGCGGGGCTCAATGGCGTCGCTTGCGGCGCACTGCAAAGAGCACCGCGCCCACAAGCATCACCGGCATAAAGTCCAGCAGCAAGGAAAGCAGATCAAGCTGCTTTTCCTGCTGATTTACAGGTTGGGAAGCGATCTCCGACTCTGCGGTCGGCTGCTGCGGTGCATCCGTATTTCTGTTGTTGAAACTGTTCGCCGCCTGCACCGTGCTGTTTTGATCTCGGCTGGGCGTGTTCATCTCGCGGTCTGGCTTGGCAGTGTCCGTCACCGTCAAATGAAAGTCCACACCGTTTTCAGTAGAGAGTTCATTCTGCTCACAGCTGAATTGGTAACGGTTTTCTGCATCACCAACAACATAAGCAGAAAGAAAAGCATATTTTCCACTCAGGGCATTGGGTTCAACAGCGGCTAACCCATTCGATTCATAAAGCTCCAAATCATAGACATCATCAGTGTACAAATTTTGCAAGTAGACAATCACGTGTTGGGAAAAACCAATCGGCGCAGTCAGATAGGCTCCTACCTGTGCCGGTTCCGGCTCATAGTTCTCTGGTGGCGTTTCCAGCGGTTGCAACGTATAGTGCCGTTGCTGGCCGGTCACGCTCTCATACCAGCTGCTGTCTGCCAAGGTATAAATCAGGTCGTAGTGGTTCCCATCTTCCACTTGCAAAAATGTCGTCTGGTCGATTTCCTGCAAGGGATAATCCCCCAAGGCATCGTACTGCACAGCAGCAGCGCAGTAATATTCTGACGGCACAACTGTCACTGTTTCTGTGTAGTTGTTCAGCCCATCCAGAACGATAATTGTAGATTTAGTATCAGATGGGCCATTGCCAAGTGTGACAATCACAGTGCGGTTCTGCAATTTCTGCGGGAAATTCGCAACGGTCACCGTTACAGTTGCAACATCTTCTGCATATACTTTTGTTGCAAAGCAAAGAAAAGCCACGACAAGTAATGCGAGAAATTTTCTCATAAAAAACACCTCAAAATCCTGCATACCGGAAGTAATAGCACGGTCTACTTTCCATCCAGGCGTTGGACATATTCACCGCCACACCATAGCCATAGCAGCACTCGACCCACGCACCGCCGCCAAGCGCCATCTGAACGTGCCCCTGCTCGCCGCCGGAGGCATATACCACGCGCAGATCTCCCGGCTGGACTTCAGACGGGGAAATACTTACTAGGTCTGCTGCGTTCCGATAAGCGGCTGTGCTGCCTGCGGAAAAAGGCAGGTTCTGCGCCCAATAGCAATATTGGACAAAGCTCGAACAATCCAGATTGATGCCCACGCTTGGATTGCCCGGCCCGCCGCGCAGCGAAGACGGCTGGGCATAGACAAACTTTCCTTGGCAGCTCAGGGCAAAGGCAACGACCTGTCCGCGCGCGGTGGTGGCGTCAATATTCAGGCTGTCAAATAGCTGCCGCAGTTCTTCCTCGGTCATGCCGCTGCCGGTGGCGCGGCATTTTATGCCGTCCACAATATCATACAGTTCTTCCCAGTCCATGCGATACAGAAGCGATGCCCATTCCACATTTCCATAAGCATCTTCGCCATCTTTATACCAGCCTTGAAATCCGCTTGCGCCATTGGGCAGCGTGATCGTTTTTGTATATCGGGCGGATACTGCATTACCGGCATACTCGTTGCCGTACTGATCCTGCTTGATGATTGTCCGGGTCAATGTACCTGCATCGCAGCTTTCAGCCAGCGCTTCCAGATTTCCGGTTCCGCCGTCTGCACCGTTCGGGGCTTGCGTTTCGGGGTCCGTGTAGCGGTCATATCCTGTCAGATAAATCGTGCAGTTGAGATCATAGTGACCGTACTGCCCATCGTTCAGCTCTCCGGGACACCAAGGTATAGCGGTTGCATTGGTAAACGTAGCCTCGTAGTCATCGGAAACCGCATCATCACCATCTCCGGTCACGACAGTAAAAGTGACCGTCAGCTCGTCAGGGGAATAAAACCAGTCGTTCAGTTCACCCTTGTACAAGTTAGCACTTTCATCCAGCACAATATTGCCGCTGCAGTCTGCCGCACTGATTTTCCCATCAACAACAGCGTGGTATTCTTCCGGCAAATCGGAAAGTTCAGAACCTGTTGCACCATCCGGGAAAATGAGCGGAAAAAAGGCCGTCACATCATGTGTGCCGTCCTCTTTCCATATAGAATAACTCTTATTTTCTGCATGCCCTTCATTCCAGTGCCACTCTGCGGCAGCATCGTACTGCCCACAGGCATCATCGCCCTCACTGCAAGTATGCGTTTCAAGGCGGTAATCCTTGACGGAAATCACCTCGCCTTCGCTGCGGTAGCCGTTTACACAGCCGCCGTAGGTCATACAGGAATACGGTGCGGACTCACGCGCTGTTACATCCAGACCATACGCTGCCAAGGTTCGGCAGAATTTTGTAAAGGGCACATTGTCGCTGAAAGCAGACACAAGCTCCGAACGCGGCCAATCCTGCTGGTAATATACCGCTGCCAGAGAGATGATCTCTGCCGTGTCATTGTAGATGCCATTGGCATAGTTCCAAGTGACACCATGCTGCAAATTATTGCTGCGCTGCCCGGTGAGGGAATCGTACCCATAGGGATTGCCATTGGGGTCAACATCATTTTGGAATGCCTGATAGATGCCCTCGGTAACCGCTGCATTGCGGTAATCGTTGATTTCCTGCACAAGCGTCTGAACATCCTCAATGCGATTCGCACAAAACACAGAGGTGGACGTTGTGCCACTCATCTGCCCCAGCAGACCGACTATAATTAGGAACAGTAAAATAACCGCACCAATCAGGATCACTTTTCCCATAGCAATCAGATTTCGCAGCGGATGCAGGACCACGTTGGTTATCTTTTTCAGAATGTTCCCGGTATTAGTAGCAGCCTCTTTGATCTTTCCCGGAACACTGCCGGTGAAATCATCTGTTGAAACCTGAAAAGAGGATAGGTACCGCTCTGTACTGCGTAGGGTCGCACTACCGATTTTTACAACAGATTTTCCACCTTGCAAGCGCAGTACCTGCCCACCGGCTTTCAGCGCGTCCTTCGCATTGATTGTCTCGTCTTTCAGGTCTTTCAGGATATTGCCGGTCTGCTTGCCGATCACAAAAGCGCTATCCGCTGCTGCGGCCATGATATTGCCCTCCACAACAGTCTGCGCTACTGCCATGTGCAACCCTGCATTTTGAACGGCATCGGTATCGAAATCTTCGTGATAATTCAGTGCTCCGGCACCAGCTTGCAGCGGGCTTTCTATGGCATCCACAACCCGGTATGCAGGAGCTTTATAGTGACCGTTCTTGTGCTGGCTGCGCAGCAAATCATAATAGGCGCTGGCACGGCTGGAGCGCGGTGTGTTTGTGCCGGTGATAGTATTCTTATTACTTCTTGGCGAATCTTGCAGGATTCCTGACACGTCACCCGTACTACTACCATCGGACATTCCTGTATCAGAGATCGCATCCGATTCCGAGTCCAGACGACTGGACTGGTTCTTCTCGGTTTCCGCTGATTCCGTATCAAGCAGGAGATCCTTTCCTGTGGACGGTGTGCCAAACTGGGTCTGAAGCTCAACTGCAATGTCATCCTCCGTCTGAAAAAGTGCCGGTTGCTTATCCTTTTGCGTGAATAGTTCTGACATTTCATAACTCCATGCTTATTTCTTGCGGTTAGGATTTGTATCCATCAGACGGAACAGTTCGGTGTCTTGCGGGAAGGTGTTGTTAAAAGGCACTACCACTTTATCTGCAATCAACAATCCACTGCCAACCTCAGCATTTTCAATATACCGCTTTTCTTCGTCAGAGACATGCAGCAGCCGTGCAATGTCGTTCGCATCGTCCGGTGCCTGATTCAGCAGCTTGATATAGCCGCAGTCGGACAGCATACGCCGGGCATCCTCGTTGTTCAGCACAGAGCGAACATGTTGGGTAATAGAAGTCAGGATCGCGCCCCACTTACGGGCACGGCTGGAAAGCTCGAAGTAATAGTTCGTGCAGGCGCTGTTGCCCAGCAGGAGTTGGAATTCATCGGTGAAAATCCAAGTGCGACGTCCCAGCACGCGGTTTCGGGTGATGCGGTTCCAAATCTGATCCAGTACCGTCATCATGCCGATGGACTGCATACTCTTGCCCAGTTTCACGGTATTAAAACAGATGCAGTGGTTCTGCAAATCCACGTTTGTCTGGTGGGCAAACAGGTCCATTGTACCATCCACATACATACTCAACGCCATCGTAAGTGCTTTTGCCTGCGCCCCCTGCAAAGACAAATTATTGTAAAAATCATGCAGCGAGGGCATCTGCTCACGCTCCGGATGCAACAAATATTTCTGGTAGGTAATCAGCGCTGCGCGGTCCACAAGACTGCACTCTTGGGCGCTTAGTTCTTTGCTGTTCAAAACCAGTTGGCAAAAATCTCGCAGAAACTGGCTTTTCAGCTGGATAGGATTACCTTCATCGCCGTAATCTTCGGAAATATCCATCGGATTGATATGAGATTTGCTCGATGCCGAGATTTCAATCACTTCGCCGCCAAAAGCCTCGACCAGCCGCGCATATTCATTTTCCGGATCGATGATGACCAGATCATCCTCTGGCCAGCGCAGCATGATACCTGCCATCATCTGCATAACAGCAAAGGATTTGCCGAAGCCGGTCATGCCCAGCACCATACCAGCCGGGGCAGGCAGCAGTTTTCGGTTGACCATAATCAGATTTTTACTGCGGGCGTTGGTGCCCTCATACAGTCCACCGGGTTGGAACAGTTCCTGCGTAGTAAACGGCACATAGATAGCGGTATTCACTGTCAGGAGAGTGCGCTCCAGCGCCAGCCATTTCTTTCCAAGTGGTAAAACGCTGTTCATGGCAGCGCACTGCTCAAACGGGATAGGGCTGAACCGGCAAGTCTGCTGCTGCACAGTATTGCAGATTTGCTGCACACGCTCGTCCAGTTCGGCATTATTTCTACCATAGGTGTGGATCAAGATGCAGACCTTGAAAATCTTTTGGTTATAATTGTGTAGGTTATCCAGCAGCTCCTCGGCATCCTCGATCTGGTTGGTCAGCTCATATCGCACACCCATGTAGGCGGGCAGGTTCATGCGCACAGCATTGACCATGCCATCGCCCTTTTCTTTCTGCATATAAGCCAACTGCTTTTGAACCTGCTCAACGGCTTCGCGCTGCTCGACGGCATCTACATGAATGGAAATTGCATTATCAAAGTCTAAGTCACTGAGCAGCGAAAGCAGATTGTCTTTCATCTGCGGGGCAATATCCCGCAGATACAGCACCTTGCCATAATACTCGCCAAACTGGTAGCGGTCATTGTACACAGCGCGGGAGTCATCATGCTCCGGCTTCCAGTTGTAACCGCTGGGCGCAATAAAATCCTTGGTCGTAATGGAATCCTCTGCCAGCAGCCAATCATAAGAAAATGCCATGACTTCTTCCGGGCGGGTAATACCATGCAGCAGGTTCAGGCGCTCGATACCGGAGAGCCTGCGTACAGTGCTGCCCATGCGCTTGAACAGGTTTTGGATGTCCTCGGCGCGTTTGAGCAGCCGAACCTGCGCTTTTCGGTAATCATCCTCATGCAAGCTGATAGTGATATACTTCTCCCGAATCAGTCCATTTTGCCCTTGCAGCGCTTTTTCCGATATAACGCGGTTCATTTCCTCGCTGTACCGGTCACGGGCATCACCGCGCAGCGGCAGAAACGTGTCGCGGCGGAACTCCGCTTCATCCACGCGCCGGGTCACAAGACTGATTTGCAGATGTGTGTCCGGGTCGAAATAATTCAGAAATTCGCTGTATTGGGTAAAAAGACTTTTTTGCTCCTCCTGCCGTGCCAGCTGAAAATTGACATCCGTGAACGCCATTGTCATGGAGAAAAGTCCCGGCTCCACCTCACAGATTCCGCTTTCGTACATACGCTCGTATTGCAGACAGTCCGCAGCCTTCTCAGGTGCACGGCGCTTCTTGATGCTGCGGGCGCTCTGCGCGGCATTCATTTCGGATTGTTTTGCGGATCTGCGCAGCTGCTTTGACCGCTGCTTTCCTTCCTTTGCGCGCTGCTTTTTCGTTTCGGCGGCAATAGGTTTCACATTCGGAATTTCTGCGAGTTCTTTTCTTTTGAACATTTCGACTCTCCTTATAGGGGCGGATCGGCACCGCTGCATTTTCACTGTGCCATGCCCAGTAAATTTTCACGAGCTTTTCAAACGGATAACCGTCACGGTGGATAAAGCCCAGTCCCAGAAAAGGCAGCACCTCCACCATGACGATATAAGAAACGACCTGCATATCCATCCGCAACCAGTGCAGACAGACAAAGCAGGTCGCAATCGCCAGCACCGCAGCCGCAGCAAAGCAGGCCAGCTGGCGGAGAGATAGCCCCAAAAAGAACTTTTCTCTGTACTCTGTGATTTCGAGGTTTGTTTTTGTGGCAATCATAGCTTTTTCAATCTCCAAATGGTATTAGGTCATTGCATTGGTAATGGCTTTCGTGAACTTTCCACTCATAAACACTGCCACCAGCAGGATCACCGACTGCCCCAGCATTGCCCACGCTTGCTCCGTGATGCTGCCACCGGTGCCCAGCGAACCGGCCAGTGCTGGATAAAAGCCGATGACCAGATACAGCACCGCGCCCTGCAAAGCAACTGCAAGGTAGGATTTGAGGAAGTTTACCGCAATGCCGTGCAGTTCCTGATAGCAGAGTGTTGCTATGGACAGCGATGCCATCGCATTGTAAACATACAATTCTATAAACCGTGCAGCCACAATGGTGTTGACCACGATGTTCACAATGCGCAGCATCCAGCCAACAACCATCAGCTCCAACGCCACCGGCATATTGCCAATGCCGCCCGGCAGCGCGGCGATGGCATTTTCAATATCAACGGTCGTATTGACTTCGCCACTGCCGACATAACCCGATATGCCAACCGTCACGGTGGACGCAACTTCAAAGAGTGCGTTCAGAATTTCCGTTGTATGTACCACCGCCCACCGGCAAACAACAATTTTCAGCATGACCAGTGCGATTTGCTGGATCGTAAAAGCGTTGTTGCTGCCGTTCATGGCAATACGCTGGGTGGCATTGTACAACTCCAGAATCATAAAAAGCGCCAGCAGGGTCAGCGCCACTGGCATAACTACACCGGTGCTTATGCTGTCAGCATAGCCCGCCAAGGTGCTGTTCCAGTCAGTCAGGCTGCTGAGCAAACCGGAATTTTGCCCCATAGAGTTGACCGTGGCAGAAATGCCCTCCAACTGGCTGCGTATTGTATCTTCAAAAATAGCGCAGCCCTCCTTTACCCGACTGTCAGCGTGCCGAAGTAGGTGGCGACCGCAATAATCAGCACACCGCCTGCCATTGCCCATGCACCGCTGCTGATACCGGGGCCGTTATGGTCTTTCAGGTTGGTGCCCAGCGTTACCGCACCAAACAGCAGCAGGAGGCCACCGGCAAAGGTGACAACATTCGAGATGAGAGTCGTAATCGTAGATACCATTTCCATTTTATATTTCTCCGTTCAGTTGTTATTTTCGGCACAGAGCTTTACAGTCTTTACGTCCTTTACATCGCTGATAAAGTCCGCAAAAGACTGCTCTGCGCGTCTGTCATAGTCGAAAGGCTTGCCGCCTTCCGCTTCTACCAAATGGTAATTGGGGTGGTCTTTCAGATTGTATTTGCGCGAATAAAAGGGTGCCACACCGGAAATCATCAGCAGGCACCAGTTTCGGGGCATGGTTCGGATTTCTTCTGGGGTCATCAACTCACGTCCAAGAGCCTGATAGGACTTCGTATACGAGCCTTGACTGCCTTTGTTCTCCGATGTGTTCATGACTTCAATGGTTGCCTTGCCCAACGCCTTGGAGAAGAATTCCAGATTCTCCGGGTTACCGCCTGCGCCAAGAACGATCATAGAATCGCAGTTTTCATAGATGGTCGCCCAGTCATCTTTGTACTGGCTTTTCAGCTGGTTCAATGACTGGTAAATCAGGGTGCAGGCAATGTCACGGCTGCGAATCGTACTGATAAGGATTTGAAAATCCGGTATCATGCCGATGTTCGGAAATTCATCCAAGAGGAACCGCAGATGCCGTGGCAAGCGCTTATCCGGGCGATGGTCTGCAATATCCACCAGAATTTGAAAGCACTGCTGGAACATAACTGCCGCCAAAAAATTGTAGGCGGTTGTTGTGTCGGGCGTAACAACAAAGAGCGCCACTTTTTTCTCGCTGCCCAGTTCCCGCAGGTCAATCGTATCGTCCGCGCAGATATTGGCAATGGACGGAATGTTGAATGCGCTCATACGCAGCCCCAGCGACACATTGATGCTCTGCGCGGTCTTGCCGGGAGCCATCTTATAGAGCTTATACTGCTTTGCAGCAAAGGAGTTCGGCTTGTTGATGCTCAGGTCATCAAACAGCAGGTCCAGCTGGCTTACGCTGTTAGGACCATCCCCCTGCGATTCCAGCATAAGGAGCAGCGTCATAACACTGTTCATGTTCCTCTCTTCCGGCTCCAATTCGTAGAACACATAGCCGATCAGTGCTTCCAGCAGCGCCGTCATGCCTTCCTCCCATATCGGGTCGGCGGTGCTCTTGGCGGTGGGATCTTCTTTCAGGTTTTTGACAAGGTTCTTGGTGACGACCAGAATATCATCCTCATTTTTTATGTAGGCGAAAAGGTTATAATGGTCGGATTTATCCCGGTCTTTCAGGTTGAACACTTTCACTTTGTATCCTTGAGAGAGTAGGACATTGCCATATTCCTGAAGCAACTCTCCCTTCGGATCACTGAGCACATAGTTACTGTTAAACTGCAATAGCTGCGGGCCGGCAACGCTGTAACTCTTACCGGAACCAGATGGGCCGAACACGATCACGTTCTTATTGCGGTTATAGTTATCGTTTGCCGTGACTTTCATTTTTGGAGAAAGACTCAGGCTTTCCGATGCCGTGAGCGGCAGGTTGTTCTGCGCGTTTTCATCCAGAAAAGGGGCAATATCTTCCGGGCCGCCCCATCGGGCGCTGCCGTACTCTTTCTGGGGCATCAGGCGGTGCTTGCTGTACTTCACACAAAGGTAAATAAGCCCTGCCATGAGCGCTGCGGCAATACCGCAGCCAAGCGAAAAGGCGTCAGCCGAGAGCCTGAACGGGTGCAGCAGTAGGCTGTTCAGGTTCAGTGCAGCCGCCAGCCGGTGCGTAGTAGTTCCCTCGGTGAGTTCGTATGTGTAACCCATCCAGTTACCCAGCCAGAAGCATAAAACCGCTGCAATGGGTATCCAAATTTTCAGGTTCCTTTTCGGCTGGTTCATAGGCGTTCTCCATGTTCCGGCGGCGGCACAGGGCGGGACTGGTTCATCTCTTTGACCCGCTGCGCGGCGCGGTCGCATAGGTCTCTCAGTTCCGGAATTGGGCGTTCTTTGCCGCGCTCTGCAATGCAGTTTTCCAAGGCAGTCTGGATGCGATCCACATCCTGCCCCTTAAACCACAAATACATCTGACCGGTGTCTCGGTCTTTTGTGACAGAGAAATCTACGGAATATTGCTTCAGCTGCCTGCGGATGTAGGGCAGCGTTTTTTCATTCACGTCCACCGATGCCAGCGGACGTTCCTGCCGGTTGAGCGCGCTCAGGCTTTGCTGCCCATAATTCTGGCTGCTCATTGCCTGCACCGTCAGCCGGAGTATATCAAAAATACTCTGGCTAGCGAACCGCGCAGCGCTGATTTCCACGCGAACTGCAGTTTCTTCAATCATAGTTCATCCCTTCTTGCGACATTTTTCGCAACTCACCATGGAAAGGACAGTTTATGCCGCGCTGCATAGTTTTCAATTTTCATTTCCAACCTGTACTCATGCAGTCTGTCGCGCAGACTGTATTCCAGCGTTACAACCTTGATGCCATGCTGCATGACCTGTTGGAAAAAGCGAAATAGATGCTGTTCCTTGCCGCTGATCTGGCGCATACGGTAAATATAAATGCAGTCAATTTCCCCGGCCTTGACCTGCCGCATCATTTCACGGTAGCCGGGGCGCAGCAGCCAGCCATATTTTTCGTCAGCGCTGATGCCGACAATTTTGCAGTTGTCCTGCTGTGCTTTCGCTGCACACTCACGGATGCAGCGAAGTGTTTCGCCATCATTACCGGGAATTCGCGCATACAGCCATACGCGTTTTTTGTTTTCATTTTGCATTTTCATCGGTTCCTTATATTTATTTTTAAGAAAAAACGCAGGCGGACTGCGGATTCCGTCTGCGATGCAGGTATAAATCATATCACTGGTCGTCCTCCTCGGTATCGACTTCAGACTTGCGGCGCTTGTAGGTCAGCACACCGATGGCAACAATGGAGCCGAACACAACAATGACCAACAAGGCCATCGGGAATGTGTCGCCGGTCTGGGGGATCGTCAGCTGCGGCGCGGGGGTGGAAGTCGGTGCGGGGGTCTGCACCGGTGTTGGGGCAGGTGTGGGAGCCGGAGTAGGTGCAGGGGTAGGTTCTGGCGTATCCTCATGGTGCGGGGTAGCCTTGTCGACCATCGTGATAAGACGCTTATCGGCTCGTTCCCAGTCTGCCTTTTCATCTGTGCGCAGATACAAACAGACCGTCTCGTCTACCAGCTCGACTTTGAACTGAACAGAACTTGCCACCTCATAACCGGCAGGCGCGGCATCTTCCGTCAGGGTGTAGATATGCTCGGTTTTCCCGTCAGAAAGGTGGATACCATCTTCCGAAATCGGAACATGATGCGTATTGGAGTTGGTTACCCATGTGTCGATGACGTTTTTATCTTCATCACGGATGGTCAGCGTTGCGCCGGGCAGCAAGGTACCGCCTGCGTCCACCTTGTCAATATCCAATACAGGTGCGTCCTGCATGACTACGGTGGTGTCGTCCAGCTTTTCCCAAGTGTCGCCAGTCTTTACATAGACTTCGTTTTCCTGTTCGTTTCCAACCTGTACGAGCTTAAACACAATGTTTTCGGCTTCTGCATAGGCTTCAGGAGCACGTTTTTCGATGAGGGTGTATTCCTTATCCAGCTCCAGACCGCGCACGGTATGCGGTGTCTTGGCAGAGGTCCAGCTTTCTATAAGCTTGCCATCTGCCTCGTGGATCTCCAACTTCGCACCGGGCAGCTCTTTGCCGTTGGTGACATCCTGTTTGGAGATGTTCACCGTAGTGCGCAAATTGGTGTTTGTGCCATCCACTACCTGCCATGCCACTTCTTGACCGGCATAGGTGAACTCGACCTCGATGGGGCTGTTATCAAGAAGATACCCAGCAGGGGCGGTGATTTCGACAATGCGGTATTTACCGCTATTGCCGGAGTCCGGATAGGTTTCGGCGCGAATGGGCACATCCACATCAAACCAAGTAAAGCCGCTGGCATTGGTGGCGCTGCTGGTTGCCAGCTTTGCACCGGCGTCCACCAGCTTCGTGCCATCTGCTGCGAAAATATCGTCCACCGTGTACAGTTCATACACAGCACCGGGCAGATAGGTCAGTGTTTCGCGGTCCTGCTTATAAATGCCAACGCCGATTTTGCTGACCTTGTCATCGGGCTTTTCGGGAACCGGCAGCACACGCGCATTTTCAAAGACAAGGATCTGTGCGGTCTTATGGGCATCCGAAGCATCTTTAACATTGACAATGCCGTATGAACACTCTTTGTCGCCATCCTGCTCGTGGCTGACGATGGTTTTCGCCAGCACAATATCATTGCGCTGGTTGTCCCAGCCGAATTCCACACTATAGCTCTGCTGCGTCAGCACAAAGCCATAGGGTGCTTTGACCTCGGTGATCGTGTACTTGCCCAAAGGCAGGGTCACGGTCACTTCGCCCTTGGTGCCGTCATGGGAGATGGTGAGGAAATCATAGGTGGCCTGTGTACGATTGGGGGCAAATTTCACCTCATCGACCTGACCTGCCGCACCTGTGGTAACAGTGGCAACAAGGTCGCCATCCTTATACCAATAAGTGCCCTGACGGTCTGGCGTGGCAATATCGCCGTCCGCGTGGATTTCGTAGGTTGCCCCTGCCAAATTATCCTGCGTGTAGATGAACTGCCCGTCTTTGTAATCGGTCAGGACATTGCCCAGCTTGCGGATGGTCAACTGTCCGAGGGTTTCATGGTTGAAATACTTTTCTTCTACAATGTACTCGTCCATGTCATTGGTGGCGTTGCCCACGACCTGCCAGACACGCTCGGAAGTGATTTCAAATTCTACAGAGTAGGCAGGATCATTGTAGTAGCCTTCGGGTCCCTGCAATTCCTCAATGAGATAGCGACCAAGCGGCAGTTTTTCCGGCGTTTTCATCAGGCCATCCGCATCGGTGTAGAACACATCCGTTTTCTTGGTGGCGTTGCCGCTGGCAGGATCAATCATCGAGATACGGGTCTTGCTGCCTTTATCATCCAATTTGTACAGTGCAAAAGCAGTGTTGTCAATTTTCACAGCCTTGCCGGTTTCGGTGTCGGTCTTGATAAGCTGCAAATAACCTTCCAGTTCTTCGTCCAACACGTTATAGGTCATGTAGTTGTTGGTGGCGGTGGTAACGCTGCCGGTAGGAACCGTAAAGCGGCTCTGCGGGCTGTCCTTGCTGACTGTTACGATAAAGGGATCACATTGGAAAACGTCCTTGGGAATGGTAGTCTCGACAACAAGGTACTGCCCATACGGAAGTCCCTCAACGCGGATGACACCTTCCTCGTTTGTATACAGTTCTGTCAACCGGTACTCTGCATCCTGATCAGTGGGAACCCAGCCATTGCCTTTGCCGTTGGCGTAGTCACCATCTGCGGTCAGGGTGGCATTGTAGGCTTCTACCGTGGCAGCGTTGCTCTCATACATATTGGCAACAGCCTGCCCCTCGGCAGCGAAATCGTACTTGAGCGTCAAATTATCGTAGTTGTCTTTGCGGTAAACGTCCAAAATACTTTGTGCATTGTAGCTGCCATCCGGGTTTGTGGTGAACTGCGCTTCCTTGCTCAGCTTGGAAATGCGATAGACGGTAAAGCCCGCACCCTCCAGCTTTAGCGCCGGGGAGGGCTGACCGGTGGTAGAAACCAGCTTATTCAGCGAGAAGCCGGATTTGAGGACTTCATCTTGGCTTTCCTGCTCAGCGCTGATATGGTAGCTGGATTCATCTGCATAGGTCAGTGTTTTGTAGTGGTTGACCTCATCGCAGAGATACCCGGTGGCATAGGAGAGATAATAACCATCCCATGCTTTGCTGCCATCCAGCTTGCGGCTTTCGGCTACGGCAGAGTACTGATTCTTATAGAGGTAGTCGGTGTATTCGTTATTCTTCCGAACCAAATCACTGTATTTGCCGGTGCGCTCCAGCTTTTTATTCAGCTGCGGGTATTTGCCGGTCGTATACAGTTTACCGTTGCCGTCAATGGGCAGCACCAAACCTGTGGCACGCTCGACAAGGTAGTAGCGCCCCATATATAGGTTGGAAAAAGCAAGTTTCCCGTCCTTGATGGCAGCGGATGCCACCAGCCGGTCTTTCTGCAAGATTGGCAGATAATCGGTATCCCAACCGCCGTTGGTGAGCACCGTGGTATGCCAGATAGGACCTCCATTGGCATCGGTAATTTTAGAATAATCCACGGTTCCAGTGACACCATCCGGGTGGGAGATGGTATCCGCTGCATACAAATCGTAGACAGCTCCTTCCAAGGTCGTATCACCGTTGCTGCCCGCAGCCAGATACCGCGCCGCGTCCAGATCGACCTTTGTCAGCAAAATACTGCCGAGAACTCGATCGTTTTGCATTTTATCGGTATCCGCGTGCATGGTGTAGGATTTTTCATTGTTGGCAATGCCAGTCGGGTCAGTCTCATAAGTCTTATCTGTCGCACGGTCGCCAAACGTAATCGTGACGATGCCCTCACCGGTGTCGATCAGGGTGCCGCCGTTGTTGGCAGTGGTAATATCGGCATTGTAATCTGCATTGCCGAGCCAAAGAGTCTGACCATCCAGCGCTTTGGTGATTTCAAAAGCATAGGCCCGCTTGCCCAAAACGGAACCCGCTGCACCGGGGTTCGTTACATCCGTCCAGTCGCCATAGTAGCCACTGGGGGCACAGCTCTCCACAACCACAAAACGGCCCTCGTTGCGCTGGGTATAGTAGATGTTATCCGAACCGTTGGCGTAACTGCTGTGGTTGATGACTTTGTAGGTACCGTCCGTCTGCCGCTCCACCGCATACTGGTTATAGCCGCCTGCGGGGATATAGCGCTGGAGGACGGTATCCCATTCATAAATCTTGAACGCTGCGTCACCCTTGATGCGCTGCTTGGTCTCGCTGTCGATTTTGTCGATAGCAACTTTGACGGACCACTCGTCGTTTTTCATGAGGTAGTCGTTGCTGCTGTTGGCGGAAACCGTGATGGTCTGGTTGCTGCCAAGGTCGCCGCCGAAAGCATCAAAGCCGTGGGGCACCGTCACCTCGGTGTAGGAGAATTTCAGGTTGTCAAAGTAGCTATGTGCCGCAGAAAGTGCAGCTTCAATTTCGCCGTTGACCTGACCTTCGCAGGCGCTCTGTGCAGCAGACTGCGCAGCAGATGCCTGTGCATCGGCATCCTGCTCACTGTTGGCGGTAATGCTGCCGCTTTGGGAGGCCGACTTGCTGACGCTGAAATGCACCGTCCATGTTACAGAACCATCGCCGCCGTTCAGGTGATAATTGTCATCTGCTGTATGTCCGCTGGTCGTGACGGACTGCATCCCATCCGGCGTGATCGTCCAACTGCCGCCATCAATGTCTGCAGGGATGCCGTCGAGGATCGGTGCAATCTCAATGCCCGCGCCGTCCACTTTTTCCAATGTGTCCAACTGGATTTTGTCGGTATTGACCGTGTAGGAGAAATCCAAGGACTCGCTGCGCTCATAGCTGGCGCTCCACGGCTTATCCACCGATTCACCACCAGTTTCAAAACCGGGGATCTCGCTGTCGCCGCCAAGCACAACAGGGGTATAATTCAAAACCACAAAGCGCTGCCATGCAGCATTGCTGGGCGTATACAGCGTACCCACATACACGGTCTTGCCGGTCGGTGCTGCATAGGCTTCCGGTGCATTGACGATCTCGGCAGCAATGCTGTCAGGATACTGTTCTGCCTGCCAAGACAGCAGTGCAAGGTAATTGTCTGTTGCGTTATCCGCTGCATCTAAGGCAAGACTAGCAACTGCAGGCGCACCATTATTGAAACCTTGCGACCAGAGGGTTGCCTGATCCGGCACCCAGCCTTTGTTGAAATATTCAGCTTCGACCCACACCTGACCGGCGGGGGTATAATTGGCTACCGGTGGGTATTTGTTCTTATAGGTAGCACCGGGGCCCCATGCCCACTTGCCGCGATCACCGCAGAGGGCAGGCTGACCGCCCAGATAGTTCATCCAACCAACAGAGGTGTTCACGCACTGGGTAACCTGCAATCCGGCGTAAGTTGCAATACCTGCATCCGCCGAACACGTTGCAACCTGCGCTTCCTGTGCAAAACGATCCTGCAAAATACCCGGCACCGGTGCGGAATCGTCCAGCGTAACATAGACGGTTTTCGTCAGTGTTTGGGCTTCATCGGTGTAGGTCATGGTGACGCTGAAATCCTCACTGGCTTTCACATAGATACCCGCCACGCTTGCGGAAATTTCAGAGAAATCGTAATGCAGCTGGCTCTGGCGTTCTTCCTCGGTTGCCGGGGTCAAATCGCCGCTGGTAAAGCTATATCCCAGCAATTCCACGTTGTCTGGCAACGTAATGTCAGCGCTGCTGCCGTTGGCGGGATACATAACCTGCATACTGATAGGCACGATGGCGTAGTCCTCGCCATCCATGTGCGGGAACGCAGCAGTCGTGCTGTCCGTATCCAGAAGTGCAGCATCAAGCGCCACCTGCTGGAAAGAATCCTCACTGACGCTGCTGTAATCTTCATTGCCCCAGCCTTCAATGCTGATTTTGGTTTCACCAACCAGTACCGGTAGGCCATAGGAATCCAGATAATATCCGGTCGGCTCCTGCGTCAGGCTGGGGTACATCTTATGCCAGATTTCGTACACTTCGTCACTGTCGCCAGTGTCGCCCTCGGTTTCGGGTTCCTGTTGTGGGGCATCCTCGTCCGGGGATTCATCGGCTGTTTCCGGGGTTGCGGTACTGTTGGTATCGCTCTCGGCTTTTGCCTCCTGCGTTTCCGCCTGCTCCGGCGTTGCGGCCACAATCGGTTTTGTGCTGTCCTCCGCCAGTGCCCCATAGGGAAGCATTCCGCAGCACATCATCGCCGCCATGCAGAGGGCTGTAATGCGCTGCCTCGTCTTGAATTTGTGATTCATTACACACAAGTCCTTTCTTTGTCAAAATTCATCTATATAAAAACAGCGCCTGTGGGTACAGACGCTGGAAAGCCAATAAAAAATCCCGGCATCGCTGCCGGGAAAAGCTATTATACGAGTTGTCACTTAGTAGGAAAAGTAGCTGAGAAACTGCGGAAGTTCTGCTTCCGGCAGTGTTTCCATGATTCTCAGCGCCATGTACTCCGGGCGGCTGATTGCAGGCAGGAACTGCCGCGCATAGACTTTGCCTACGCGGGCACTGCCGACATCACGGATCATCCCTTTTTCGCTTAGTTTCCTCATCAAAGGGTAAATCGTGCGCGGATGCCACGAATCTTTGTATTGCTCGGTGATCTGACCTAGAACCTGCTGCCCTGTAATGGGTTGCCCGGCGTTCCAGATAATCTGCATAACTTTCATTTCGGACTCGTTCAGCCTTGTCTTTTTTCGTTCCATGTTTATGACCTCACTGAAAAGTTACTGCCCAATAGGTATACTGTCCTGCTTCCGTGCTGCAAAACCAGCATCCGATTCCCATGCTGGAATAGTTGGGCGACACGATGCTGGCGTAGTGGTCGGGGCTGCTTTGCCATGCAGCACAAACGCTGCTTGCGGATGCGAACGGACCGGCAGCAATGATTTCACCGCAGACGGCACCGGAATGGTCAAACGAGCCGCCAGATGCAAAGCTGTCACAACGGGAGTTTGCAATAGAACTTAAGCCACCATCTACGGTCAGCGCAGGCAGACCAGCCGCGGCGCGCATTGCGTTGATGTTTTCCGCCACTGCCCAATACGCCGAATCTGAACTGTCAATGCTCCACCACTGGTCGCTCCCTGCTGCAAGGTCAAAGGGAACGGCACCATAGCTCATATTGACCTGCTGAGATGCTTCCGTCTGCTGCACAGGAGCAACAGTTGTCGCAGGAGCCTCGGTAGGGGCTGGGGTAGGTTCCGCAGTCGGGGCTGCGGTGGGAGCCGGTGTTGCCGTGGGCTCTGCTGTTGGCACCGGCGTGAGGTCTGGCGTAGGCGCAGGTGTGGAAGTCGGCGCTGCCTCGCTGCCGGTTTCCGGCGTGACCTCCACCAGCACACTGGTTTCGGGTGTCTCAAGGGTTGTCGGCTGCTGCGCGGCGCATCCGCATAGGGCAGCAACCATAAGGGTCAAAATCGAAATAGTTTTCTTCATCTGGATTTCCTCACAATCTATAAAGGTAAGTAAACAGCGCGGATGCAGCACAGATCAGAATGTTGCCCGCCCACATAACCAACTGCGGCAGCGCAATCGGGCTGATCAGGAATGCAACGGCGGCAGAAGCTGCTGCTTCCCCATAGCAGCCATCCAGCAGCGCCAGCATAGCAGCAACACCGCCGAGGAGAGACAATAACCCGCCAAAGGCTCCCACAACTCCGTACAGGAGATTGAGGAGAAAGCCCGCTGCAAAAAGCACCAGCACGACCGGCACCGCAAGGATCCTGAGAATCCAGAGCAAAGCGACATTTTTTCTAAGTTGAATCAGCATAATTTCCACCTCCACCTTCATCATACAGGAATGATTTTATTTTGCAAGGCTGTCGATTTACCGTTCCAATTCATCATCCGATTGAATCAGTGCATCCTCCGGTTCTTCTTCCAATTCTTCCGCTTCGCCCTCAATGATGGGCGCATCATTGCCCACATTCAGCAGGGCATCCAGTTCGGCAAGGCGGGCGCTTTTATCGCTCAACTCTTGCTCCTGCAAAAACGGCTGTTTCAGTTCTTCCTCTGCATTTGAAAGCTGTTTCGTAAGCTGTTCCAGACTGCCATGCAGTCGGTTTAGGTCCTGCAGCAGACCGGAAACTACATTTTGGAAGCGAATCATATTGCCAGCAGCATCATTACCCAGTTCTGTCGTGTGCGTTGCCTCGCCAACAAGGTGGGCATGGAATACCTTTTCCAGCGGTTTATACTCGACTGTGATTTCAAAGCCTGCATAATGTCCTACCGGCACAGGTTTCGTTGCCCGCACTGCTGCACCGACAAGCCCCAGCAGAGCCTTGCCTGCATCCTCGCGCTTGTCGTAGACCTTTCCGTCCAGCTCAATGGAGAAGATAAGTTTTTTATCGGCCTCGTAAGACTGGTGCGCTTTTGCGGTCTGAATATCCCGCTCAAATGCACGGATTCGATGCTCGGTTCCTTTGATTTGGCGCGGGAAAGCCACGGCTACCGCATCTTCCAATCGGTAATGCTGGCTGGTGTAGGCAGCTTTCAGGGTCCGCAGCCGCGCCACCTGAATATCCAAGTCCATTTTTTCCTTGATCATGGGGTTACCCGCTGCCAAAGCCTTGACTTCGGCATAGGTGAGCGCAGCTTCGTCCAGATCCTCGCAGCTGCGAGCCGGGGATTTTGACGTCATAATTTGCGAAATAAACTTCTGTTTATTCTCGACAAGCTGCCAGCTGTACGAATCAAAAGTTGACTCTGTAACGTAAATAAATATGGACACTTCCTTGTTGAGGTTGCCTTGGCGCACCATGCGTCCGTTGCGCTGGGCAATATCAGCCGGACGCCACGGGCAGTCCAGATGGTGTAATGCGATAAGCCGGGTCTGCACGTTGGTGCCAGCGCCCATCTTCTGGGTGCTGCCCATCAGGACGCGCACAGTGCCGTTTCTGACTTTTCCAAATAGTTCAGCCTTTTTTGTTTCGGTGTCTGCATCGTGGATGAACTGAACTTCCTCTTTCGGAATGCCCTTGGCAACCAGCTTATCGCGCACATCGTTGTATACGTCAAAGCCGTCCTCCTTGGGTGTGCTGAGGTCGCAGAAAATCATCTGGGTGGAGCGCTGCTCCTTGGTCTTTTCCCATATCTCATATACCTTGTCCACACAGGCGTTGGCCTTACTGCCGGGGTCGTCTGGTAACAAAGGATTCATGAGCCGCTGGTCCAGTGCAAGTTTTCTGCCGTCATTGGTGATGCGCAGCATATTATCCTCCGTGGGCTGCACTTTTCCGTTTCGGACCTTTTCGGCGCGGTCTGCCAAGCCTTTGACCATTCTTTTCTGGACTTCACTTGGCTGTAACACCACATTGGTGGGCTTGCCGCCCACCAGTTCCGGCACCGGCAAATGCAGCATATCGGCGGTCTGAATGTCCGCAGACATCTTAAAAAGGCTCATGAGTTCTGGCAGATTATAAAACCGTGCGAATCTGGTTTTTGTGCGGTATCCTGTACCAGTTGGGTTAAGCTCAATCGCTGTAATGCTTTCCCCAAAGGTCGATGCCCAACTGTCAAAGTTGAGCAAGCCTTCCTTTTCCAGCAAGCCTCTTTGCAGGTAACGCATCATGACGTACATTTCCGTCATGGAGTTAGAAATGGGTGTGCCGGTTGCAAAGACGATGCCATGCCCGCCGGTCACTTCGTCCAGATACATGCACTTCATCAGCATATCGCTGCTTTTCTGACTTTCGGTCTGGGAAATGCCCGCAACATTGCGCATTTTGGTGGCAATCATGGCGTTTTTGAAATAATGTGCTTCGTCCACCATCAGGCTGTCAACGCCCAAATCCTCAAAGGTGACGACGTCATCCTTGCGCTGCTGGTCGTTGAGCTTATCCAGCTTTTTCTTAAGCTGTTTTCTCGTGCGTTCCATCTGTTTGATGGTAAAATTCTCGGCGCGAGAGCTTTTCAAAAGTGCGATTTGGTCAATAACATCGTCGATCTGCCTTTGCAGGTACATCTGTTGGCGTTCCGCCGAAAGCGGGATTTTCTCGAACTGACTGTGCCCGATAACGATGATGTCATAGTTGCCGGTCGCAATGCGGGCGCAGAATTTCTTGCGGTTTTCCTTTTTGAAATCTGTTTTCTTTGCTACCAGAATTTCCGCATTCGGATAGAGCAGAAGCGCTTCGGACGCCATCTGTTCGGTCAAATGGTTGGGAACCACGATCAGCGTTTTATTGCAAAGCCCCAGTCGCTTTTTCTCCATGGCACTGGCTACCATTTCATACGTCTTGCCCGCACCCACTTCGTGTGCCAGCAGAACATTGTTGCCGTACAGCACATGAGCAATGGCGTTCAACTGGTGCGGGCGAAGGGTGATTTCCGGGTTCATGCCCGGAAATTTCAGGTGACTGCCATCGTACTCGCGGGGACGCAACGCATTGAACTTTTCATTGTAGATGGCAACCAATCGCTGGCGGCGTTCTGGCTCCTTGAAAATCCAGTCTTGGAACTGCTCACAAATCAGGCGTTGCTTTTCCTGTGCAGCCTGCGTTGCCTCTTTGTTCAGTACCCAAGAAACACTTCCGTCAGCTTCCGTAACTTTATCCCGAATTTGCGTAGAGCGCAGGTTCAGGGCGTTCTCCGCAATCAGGTAGGCATTGGCGCGGTTCGTACCGTAAGTCACCGTTGCTTTGATATTGCCGTCACCAAATTTCTTATTGGTAATGGCCCAGCTGCCGGTATACGCTGCAAACTCCACTTTGACCATCCGCCGCGTATAATAGGGTGCATCCAGCAGTTCCTCTAAGAACTGCTGCACATACTCTGCGGGAATCCAAGTAGCACCAAGGCGGACACTGATCTCGCTGGCTTCCAAGTCCTTGGGCTGCACCTTTTCAAGTGCTGCTACGTTGACTTGAAACTGAGGATCATTCGTTGCCACCGCTTTTGCTGCCTGCAACTTTTCGCGGACATTACCTGACAGGTATTCATCCGCAGGCAGGTAGATAGGGTTGCCATCGGTATCGACCTTTACGGGGTCACGGAAGATAATGCCGGTCAGATCGTTGATGACGGTTTCGGTGGTTTTCCCGGTCAGCTTGGACATATACCCCAAGTCAACGTGTCCCTGCTCGGAGAGACTGAGCGCCAGCGATTCCTCTGCGGTATCTACATGGTCTACTGCTTGTGCAGGGCGGATCGTCCGTTTGGTGAACATATCCGTCTTGCCCTTGAAGTTTCCCTCATCGTCCAGATCTTCCAAAGAGCAGAGCAGGAAGTAGCCGGAATCCTCGCGGAACGCGGATGCCGTGCCACGGCTGTTGATAAGCCCATATTTCTTGCGGTAGGCATCGTATTGGTCGTTCAGACGGGCTTGCAGCTTTTGAATATACTCATCCGGAAAGTTTTCCAGCTGGGCATTGATCAGCTCACGGCAGGTATCCCGCAGGGGCACCAATGCGCGGATGCGGGCTAACGCGGTCTCTCCGCCCTTTACCACACGCATCTTGGAATTTTCGCGGTAGTAAATGACGTCATCCTTTACCGTATAACTGAAATTGCGCACATTGGGGTCCGCATCAATGGTGCCGCTTTCTTCTTCGGCATATTCCTGTTCGTCCACCAATGTGTACTCGGCGTGTAGGGTAGAAAGCGCTGCATCCAGTTGCTCCGCCAGCGGGCTTTGCGCATTCGGCACACAGGTAGAGCGCATTCCGTAGGGACCGCTGACCATCTGCATTTCACCGCAGACCATTTCCGGGTGGTCGATGAAATACTGGTTCAGCGGGATTCCGTTTTCTGTTTCTCCAACGTGTATCCACGGTGCGTCCTGCTCCAAGACTCTGCCGCGTTTTTGCAGAAACAGAATGTCGGAGGTCACTTCCGTACCGGCATTGCTCTTGAACGTGGTGTTGGGCAGGCGTACTGCGCCGATCAGGTCACACCGCGCTGCGAGATATTGGCGCACGTCGTCGGATTTCTTATCCATCGTGCCGGAGGTAGTGATGAACGCCATAATGCCGCCGACACGCAGTTTATCTACCGTCTTGGCAAGGAAGTAATCGTGAATTTGAAAATGCAGCTTATCATACCGGCGGTCGCTGACCTGATACTGTCCAAACGGCACATTGCCGATGGCAAGGTCAAAGAAGTTGTCTGGCAGGTCGGCTTTTTCATACCCTGTAATTTGAATTTTTGCTTTCTGGTAAAGCTGCTGCGCAATGCGCCCGGACAGGTTATCCAGCTCCACGCCGTACAGCTTGGCATTGTGGGTATCGAACTTGCTGTGCCGATGGCCGAAGAACGCGCCGACACCCATACTGGGTTCCAGCACATTGCCGCCCACACAGCCGATATGCTCCAAGGCGCGATACATAGCATGAATGACCGCAGGCGGTGTGTAAAAGGCAGTCAGCGTGGATTCCCGCGCAGCGGCGTATTCGTCCTCTGTCAGTAGGGTTTTCAGCTGCTCGTACTCGGTATGCCAGTTATCCTTGCTGGGGTCAAAGGCATCTGCCAAACCGCCCCAGCCAAGATAGCCAGCCAGAATGTCCTGTTCCTGCTCGGTCGCAGGGGCACCACCGGATGCCATGCGCTGCTCGATTTCTTTCAGCGTGCGGATGGCCTGCACATTGGCAGCAAACTTTGATTTGGCTCCTTCCGGGATGACAGGTTCATACGGTGCAAGGTAGTTCGTGCGGTCATACTCGGCAGGTTCCTCATGCGCAGCAAGGCGGTCTACATCCTGCATGACCTGCGATACAAAGGTGGATTCCTCCGGTTCGTCTGCGCTGATTTCGGGTTCCTGTTCCTCGATTTCGTTGATGTCCACTTCCATCAGGCTGTCAAAATCGAGATTGGCAAGTGCCATCCGGTTCATATCTTCCAGCGAAGCGTATGTATCCTGCGCATACAGGGTATCGTCCACAAACTTGCTGATGGTGCAATGCTCCAGATCCGCATGGACCTGAATCGTATGCTGCTCGTCCTCGGTGGTGGTGTAGCCAAGGCCGATTTGGGTAAGGTCGGAGAAGTCCGGCTCTGTTATTTCAAACTCGTCCTTGAGGTAGTCCTCGATGTAGGAGAGAGCCTGTTCTCTCTGCTCCTGCACCAGAGATTCACGCTGCTGCTCCGATAACACCATGCCGCCGTTGCGGGGATTGGCGTCCAATAGCTGTTGGAACTGTTCTCGGCTGACGGCGCGGCCTACCAGCGGGAAATCTTCATTGCGCAGGTGAACATCAAATTGTCCGATACTTTCTACGGTGAACCGCTGGTCATTTTCAAGGTAAACGGTGCTGCCCATTTCGCAGACAGGTTTCTGGTCAGGGATGGGCGGCGGCAGGGGCTTCGATTCTGCCTGCCTGTTTATCCATGCAGGCATCTTCTCGCGCTCTGCATCCGTCAGGTAGCGGTCCATCCGGACAAGGTATTCCAGCCGCTTGCCGACCTCTTTCCATTTGAGCTTTTTCTCATACCGCAGGTCATCCTTGAAATCGTAAAGGATGCTGAATCCTTTACCGTCAAAATTGACGAAGCCACTTCCACCATCGGTAAACGTCCAAGAGAAACCGCCGATGCCGTACTCTTTTTTGAGGAAAGCTACGGTTTCCTTTTCCGTTTTCTTTTGCTGGAAATGGTTATAGATGCGGTACTTGCCGCCCTCAAAAACGCTGCCTCTTGTAATGATGACGTTCACATCATCTTCCGTTATGTGACTGCCATCGTCCGGCTGGGGTTCTTTGTAGTGGTATGTAGGCAGGGCTGCTTTGATTTTTTCGTCCTGTTCTTCCTCGGAATAGATGTCGTCCACTTCCAACGCGCCTACTTCATCGCCGCGAGAAGCATTTTCCGGCAGGTCAAAGGACAGTTGCTCGTCCTGACTGACAGCTTTTTTCGGGTCAATGGCCGCGATAAGTTCGTGGTTATCGACCAGTGCGGAGATGGCAGCAGTAACGCTGTGCCACGACAGATGCGATTCCGCGCTGCGGGTCAGGTAGGACCCCTGCCAGACAAGCAGACCATTGCTTTCTTTATAGAATCCAACGCGGGTATCATCTTCCAGCAGAAGCTCCGTAAACACGACCTTGTAGCTCTCACGGATATACCGCAGCCTGTCGATCAGCAGCGGTGTTTTACTGAAAAAGGAAAGGATGTCCGCATTGGAAGCGCGCGAGGTCGTATCTGCTTTCAGCAGGGACGGCAACAGCTCTGCCGGAAATTCGGGCAAAGAAAAAGCGGAGGGCGATGGTTCGCTCTCCGCAGCTGCGGGTTCTTCCGTTATACTTCGTACAGCATCGGAAGGATCATTTCCTCCGCCTGCTGCTTCAGGCTGTTGCACATCTGTGCCCAGCCCAGAGGGTTCGTCTTGCGGTCGGGCATCTGCGCTTTCTGCATCAGATCGCGCAGCGTCTTGTCCACCATCTGCTGCGCATCCAGCCCCATCTTGCGGCAGCTCGGCAGCAGCGTTCCCTCCAGCATCATCTGGTCGCACAGGTTCGGCTCGTTCTGTTCCAAGTAGTCCAGCCGCATCCTGCCGTACCGGTTCAGGTTGGTTTTTTTGGCTTTCGACAAGCTCAGGTTCGGAATCTGATAGCCCTTCACGTTCGTGTACATCATCTGTGACAGCCTCCTCTCGACTGGTCGTTTGTGTGGGTGATTGAGTATCTGTATTATGCACTGGTTCAGCCTGAATTGCAACACTGTCGCGGGCAAGCTGCATGACCTCGTGCCCCAGTTCATCCAGCAAAGGTTCTGCCGTTGCCTGCACATAGCCGCCCAAGCAGAGCGAGATTCGGCTGGTATCAAACTGGGTGACATTCTGGAAAGCCGGGAAATCTTCTTCCCGCACCGGGATGCCCAAACGGATGCAGATCATGTACAGGGTGCTTTGTGCAGCAACTTCCTGCAAGATGAACCGCTGATCTTCCGGGTGGCTCCAATTCAGTGCGCTGTCCTCAATGGATGTCGCCAATACGCGGTTGGCGCGGTCGGACAAGGATACAACTTGTTCGGTTGCCCGATCCATTAAGCTGCCCACGGAGTTGACCTGCATAAGAAGTGGACGGATGGCATCTGTCACTTCCCACGGGGCAGCAGCTTTGTCACCAGTAAGAACCGTGTCTGTCATGGAGAACACTCGTTTGGCAGTGGGTACACCCTGATGGCGTTGCAGGATGATGATGCTTTTACTGCCGTACATAACCTTGCGGTGTGCCTGTTCATTCCAGTATTTCATGGTAGCGCAGGCGGTGGCATCGGGGCGCTGGGCGTGGATCAGCAGTTGGTTGAGGTAGGTGGTGTGGTAGTTATGCGCTGCCGTATACAAGAACCGCCGCCAGTTTTCCGGTGAGGCTGTGACCTGTGTAGCGGTCTGCTGTGCCAGTTGGAAAATATCTTGTGGATTTGGCATTGCTTTACCTTTCCGGTTCGTCCTGAACCTGTTCTTTTTGGCGCTGGGCTTCGACTTCATGCAGTTCCGGCAGTAGGTGGCTCACATCCTTGAAGCCAATACTGTCCACATAGTAGGCAGTCTCTTTTCCGTTTTTCGTTGTGACCACAATATCACTGGTTGAAAGAGAACACATATGATAGCGCAGCGGACGATTCGGGGCATTGAACTCCTGAAAGCATCTGTCCAAATCGTAATCCGCTGGAAGATTTGCTATATAGACGCTGCTGTAATCGGCTGCATGGATGCGGCTTTTGGAATAGGCATAATTCATAAAGCGATATTCGCAGCCACCTTTTGTAATTTGATAGATTTGGAGCTTATCCAGATTGTCTCCCGGCTGGGGGTGTTCAGGGGCAACATAGCAGCCGGTTCGAAAGTTATCCTCTGCATATTGCTGGATATGACAGCCATAGTGCCCGACATAAGCATGGGTTACGTCAATGCTTTTTACCGCCCTAATCCGCTTTGTTCCGTCCGCATTTGTCTCAATCACGCGCTGCCCGTCACGCACCTGAAATAGTTCCCGCCCATCTCGGTTCAAGAACCGCGTGAATTGCAAACTGCTGCATAGCTCATGTGAGTAAAGCCATTCTGTAATGTGCATATCCTTTTCCACCTGTACCCATGTATAACCATCCCGCTGGGTATAGGTATGCGGGCGGACCCGGTCCACGCCGATTACTTCTACAAGTTTCTTAGCCATTTGGGGGATTTGCGCATCACTACCGTCTGCGTAGGGGCCGCGGTAGTCATCGCACAGGTAATTGACACCATTTCGCACCTGTATGATTGCAACCGCTCCGTCCGGATTCTGACGATCTATCCCTACCACCAATCGTGCATAAGGGAATCTTGCCCGTTCATTCCAAGTGCGTTCGTTGTTATAGGGCATTTCACGCAGTTGGTGATAACGCTTTTCCAAATCTGCGATATTATCAAAGAATTCCGTTGGTGTTTGCTTTTCAAATTTTTCCGGAAACGCACGGGTCATAGCATCCGGAATCAAGTAATACCGATACTCTGCCATATCAGCGCTCCTCCTCATGTGCTTGCTCATGCGCCATCTGTCGAAAATAGCTTTCCAGAATTTTCAAGATGCGGTTTTCCATCTGCTGCCTTGTGCAGCCGGTCGGAAAATACTGCGCCACCTTGCTGACGTTAATGTTCAGCACCGGCTCACGCGGCGCAACGCTCGGTTTCTGCGCCGACATGATTTCTTCCAACTTGTCCGGTGTCAGGGTTCCTTCTTTGCTGGCTACTTTCAATTTCTGTGCTTGCGAGAGGGATGGGGTGCGGTCCTGTGCTTCAGCATAATCGAGGAAACTCTGCTGCTCGTCTGGGGTCAGGTAGGAAAGTTCAACAGCGGGGTTGAATTTCAGAGTGTTGGAATCGACCTTTTTCTGGAGTTCAGGGATTAGCTCGTTAAGACGGATATATCGCTGTACCTGCTTCGCACTTTCGCCTGTACCCTCTGCTAGAATTTCTTTAGTCCGAGGTTTTGGAAAATTGGGGTCAAGTTGACCCCAATTTCCTTTAGGTCTGCCAGCACTTCGCTTGAGCGCTTCATTTTTCATTTTCAGTGCTCTTGCCTTTTCCATCGGGCTGATATGTTCCCGCTGGATATTGGCATCCACCATGTCGATGATGGCTTGGTCGTCATCAACATTCCGCACCTGCACTTTGATTTTGTCCAGCCCTGCAAGCTGCGCTGCATGGAAGCGCCGGTGCCCGGAGATGATTTCATAGCCACCCTCGGTGCGGGGGCGCACCGTCAGGTTGGTAAGTACGCCGTTTTCCTTGATGCTGTCCACCAGCTTCTGCATATCTTCATCGTCTCGCACCTCGAAAGGGTGATTGACGAAAGGATGCAGTTCAGAAAGCGGTACTTCCGTTACTAGGTCGCCGCTTTCTCGTTGGCGGTCAGCCTCTGAGGAAAACATATCAGCGATCGCGGGCATCTTCATCGCGTTCATAAACTTGTTCTTCGCGGCCATGACCTAATACCTCCTGCGTAAATTCAACGTATGCTCTTGCGCTGCTGCTTTTGGGTTCGTACAGGATAGTGGGTGCTGCAAACGCCTGACTTTCCTGCACTTTGACGTTATAGGGGATTTCCGTAGTAAATACATGGAGCGTTCTCCCATACTTGGCGCGGACATCATGGGCATAATGCTCTGAGACTTTCGTATGCTGGGTCATCGTCAGCAAAACGCCCCTGATATGCAGTCCGGGGTTGATTTTGCGCTGCACGCTGGAAATCGAATTTGTCAGCTGCGACATACCAACCACCGAGAACGGCTGCGCCTGCATCGGGATGATGACCTCGTTGGCAGCGGACAGCGCGTTTGTCAGCAGAAGCCCCACGGAGGGGGAGCAATCAATGATGCAGTAATCATACTGGCTGCTGTACTGCTCCAGACAGGTTTTCAGCAGCACCTCACGACACATCATGGTGCCCATTGCCAGCTCAAAGCTGGCCAGCCGGAGATTGGATGGAATGAAATCTACCTGTGGTGCAGAGTCATCCGTGCGCTTGCTCTGATAAACGCACTCTCTGTGGGAGAGGGGCTTTTCATAGGCAACTTTCATCAGCAGCTCTGTGATTGTCTGCTCAAGGTCCTGTTCAGGCGGGATACCGCAGTAGCAGGACAGGTTGCCCTGCGGATCAAAGTCCACCATGAGCACGCGGTAGCCCTGCTGGGTGAGGGCAATGCCCAAGTTATACGCGGTAGTCGTTTTACCGGTGCCGCCTTTCTGGTTTGCGATAGCAATAGTTTTCATCTGGTTTCCTCCTGCAAAATATCATCCAAGCTGATACAGTGCTTTTGGTATTCCTGCGTAACCTGCACCAGCGTGTCGTTATAATCCTTGCCGATAGTCGGCGGGCGATCTTCCACGGTTTTGCCGCTGCCCTCCAAGTGCTTGATAATGTCCTGCGTTCTGGTTCTACCGGCTTCGTCATTATCAAGGCACAGGACAATGTGGGTTATGTTCGGGTAGTATGTAAGAAACGCATCCAGTGCAGCGTAATCCGTACCGCCCAGCGCCAGATAGTGAACACTGCGCCAGTTTCCAGCGTGCTGCATGATTTTGAGGGATGCGCCCGACATTGCATCTATGGGCGCTTCGTACACTTCCACTGTGTCGGCATTGGCAGCAGCTTCGATGTAGAATGGATATATCTTTTTGCTGCCGGGAATATCGCGGCGGAATTGGATTTGAGAACAACCGCGCAAGCTGCCACCTTTGGCTTCGCCATCTCCATCGCGCCCGACAAATACGCAGTTCGGATGGTCCTTGAAGCTCGTCTGATACAGGATTTTCTTTTGTTTGCAGACCGTCAGCACGTTGGGGTGGATGCAGCGCTTGCGAAGATAGGCAGTAGCTGCGTAGTTGTTTTTGTCAGGTCTCGGTAGTTTGAATTCCTTCGCTGGTTTCTTCTCGGCGGGGGGTGGGGGCGTTTTTACAGGTTGGAAGGAAGGACGGACACCGCCCTGTATCCGATTGATTTCCCGCACCGCTTCTATAAACGAAACACCTTCAACCGCTATGAGATAGTTCAGCGCGGTGCGACCGGTAGCTTTCGTTTTGAAGTACGTCCACGAACCATCCTCTGCGAAGGTCAACGAGCTGTGCCCTTTGTGGCGGAACTGTCCGGGTCCTTCCGGTTTGAAGTTGTTCGGCTCGCACAGCTGCATATACTGGTACAGATTCATCTGCTTCGCTTGGGCGATTTCCTGCTCTGTTACACCGGGCATACTCTACCACCTATTCTGTTTTCCTAAAGGTAATTTATATTCTCAGTATCACTATAATCAGTCTAATTATTATCAGTATTAGTTCCGTGTGATTTTCAAGAATCCAGAAGTGTGAAAATCACATATCAAGAATCACCTTTTTCACAGCTCTTGCTATTTATCGTTGCTGCGAAGTTTTTTACATAAATCAAATTTGGTCTACCAAGCCCCTGTCGCTTGCGCTCGATAAGCCCTGCCTGCTTTTCCAGTTCCACCATCAGGCGCGTGGCTTTCTGGTTGGCACAGTTCAGTGCATCCATGATTTCCTCCACGGTGAAAATAATGTAAACCTTGTTCTGTGCATCTAACCATTGATTTTTCAGCGACAAACTCATTCGATCTAGAAGAATCCCATACAGTACCTTGGCATCGGTGGACAGCTCCCTGAAGTTCGGCTCTGTAAATAGCGCTTTGGGTATGCGGTAAAAAGAGAACTGCTCGGCTTGAGCGCCGTAAAAATATTCGTATTGCATCTCACTTCTCCTGCCTAAAAATGGGTGCAGCTAAGAAAGCCTACAAAACTACATTCCGTAAGCTATTACATATTGTACTTTTCACTTATCTTTCCAGTTCCTCTTCGCGCTGTGGTCGCTGGCGGCTGGAGCGCTTGTGCTCCCAATTCCGCAGCAATGAAATGATGACATTCTGCATCTGCTGCGGTGTATAGCTGGATGGGAAGTACTGCTGCACATCAGACTGATTTAGGAAGAATTTCTGTCGCTGATTCGGCTTTTCTTCTGTCAGCAGGGTATGCAGGTAATTCTCCGTCAGCGTTCCATTTCGGCTCATATCCTTTAGCGTCCGAGACTGAACCAAAGACGGTGTAGCATCACACATATCCATTTCTTCTTTGAGCCATGTCTGGTGTTCCTCTGTCATATAGGAGATTTCGACCGCTGGGTTGAATGCGATGCGACCGTCATCGACCATTTGCAAGATGGATGGAATTAGATACGTCAAACGAATGTAACGATGTATTTGATTACGGCTTTCATCAACTTCTTTACCCATAGCATCAAGTGTTCTCAACTTTGTCCCAAGTTGGGACGAAGTTGCTTTTCCTTGATGTTTCATCGCTTCCATGCGCATTTTATAAGCAAACGCCTTCTCACTTGGCAACACATGCTCACGCTGGATATTGCTGTTGACCATCAGGATCGTGGCTTCGTCATCGTCTATGTATTCCACTCTAGCAGGGATGCTTTCGATGCCGAGTTCCTTACAAGCCTCCCACCGGCGATGTCCGCTTATCACTTCATAGCCGACACCAACCTTTGGTCTGACGATGATGGGCGTGATGATGCCGCTCTCTGAAATACTGTCTACCAATTCACTGAATTCCAGATCATGTCGGATATGGAAAGGATGATTGGAGAATGGATGCAACTTATTTATTGGAATAGTTTCCTCTTTGCTTGCTCTGTAAGCAGGCGTTGTTTTCTTTGTCATGCTGCGTACTCCTGCGGTTTTTTGATAGCTCTTAAGTACCCCGATTTGACCCCAAAAATGTACCCAAAAATCGTATACTTTTTGCCGAAAATGTACCCAAAGGGCATTTTTGCATAAAAAAAGCCCCTAATCACTGTAGTACAGCGATTAGGGGCTTGCTATGATTTATAGAACGACCTTAACTGTCAGGTCTTTCCATTGCTTCGGCCAAAGCACGCAGCCACGCGAATTTCGATAAGAACGAGCCTTATCGTAATCCACATTTAATTGTAAAAATCTACGTGATTCAAGAACGTGGATTTTTAATTGCTGCCTGCTTATTGGGTCGTCATCATAGGTATGTACCCAAAAGCGCGTACTGTTTGCATCCTCAAGTATCCTATTGACGGCCCCATCCCCTTTCTTCGCTTTTGTTTTTCCCGGCATGATTTTTTCCGCCGAAATCGAATGGTAATTGTACGTTCCGCGCACATTGCATTGAACAGTGCATGACTCTTGAAATAGATTTAGTTCCCAGATGAATTTCTGTCCATCGATGGAGAAGATTCTCGGCACAAATCTGTCCAGAAATTCCCGGCTGATTTCATCGTTTGGGAACGACTCTTGCCAGCTGAGTGCTTCCTCTACCTTTTCACTATCGGCAGCTCCGTTTTCTTGTTCCTGCTGGTATTCTTCTAAAATATCCTGCCGGTGATCCTGCCAAACGTTTTTGTAGATTTCTCGCGCCATCAATTCGAGCTTCCATGCTTGCACATTGGGGGCGCTGCATTTGGGGGCTACATTCCTCAGCGACCGCTGATAACAGATATATCGAACAATGCCTTTCTCTGCGCGGAACGCCCGCATTCTGGCTCCGCAGCGACAAAACAGGCGGCAAGCCCATTTGTCGGCGTGTTCGCTCTTTCCATACAAGTAAGCCTGCGTTATATTGCCGTCTTTGTACGACTGCCATGCATGTCTGCGGCGCTGACATTTATCCCATAGTTCCTCTGAAATGATTGGCTCAAAACTGCCTTTCACCAGAATGTAATCCTGTTCGCTGTTCTTGATGCTTTTATGGCTGAGGAAATCATCAATATGCGATTTGTTGTATGTCAAATACCCTTTATAAATCGTATTCTTGGTGATTGAGAGAACCTGACGCGCGCTCCATTGTGGCATTCCGGATTTATTCGGTGCGCCTTCTTGCGTTAGTGTCTGGGCTATCTCGGTGCCATTTATGCCATCAGCATACCAAGCAAAAATTTTTCTGACAGTCTCTGCCTGACTTTCCTGCACCACAAGCGTATGAGCCTTTTTATCACGCTTATATCCAAACGGTGTCGGTCCCGCAACATAGGTGCCTTTTTTCTGTGACGTCTGAATGCCCGCCTTGGTGCGTTCACTCATTTTACGGCTTTCATCTTGCGCAAGGCTTGCCATAATGGTCAGGCGAACTTCTCCATCGCCACGCATCGTCCAGATGTCATCATTGACGAAGTACACTTCAACGCCGTACTGTTTCAGCTCACGGGTCGTAACCAAAGTATCCACCGTGTTTCGGGCAAAACGGGAAACCTCGCGGGTCACGATTAGGTCAAACTTCTTTTTCCGGGCATCTCGCAGCATCTTCATAAAAGAAGGTCGGGTTTTCATGCCAGTACCTGAGATTCCTTCATCGGCGTATTGCCCAACCACCGTCCAATTCGGATGATGTTCTGCAAGCTCCAGATACCAGTTCATTTGATTTTTCAGTGCTGATATTTGTGCCTCAAGTTCCGTGGACACGCGCCCATAGAACACGACTCTGCGCGGGCAGTTTTGCTGGTCTGCTTTATCATATTGCATCGGTTTTCCCTCCTTCCCCATCAGTATAATACTGCATTCAGCATTTTCAAAATGTACAAGTCAATGACTCAATCATGGTATAGAAAAGCCGTGGAAGAAGGTTCCTTCCACGGCATGATCTTTATACTACTTTTTCAATAAGGCACTGATGTTTCTTCGTTTTCTTGTCATAGTTGATAGCTACCAAGAGAAGATTTCCTGTATAGCCACACAGCGAATCCGGATATTTCTTTTCCTTAATCTGCTGCATCGCAGTCTCCGCCGTTTGGTTCCACTTCAACTCCACAACAAGCGCCGGATAGTCATTTCGGTACTCCGGTTTTGGAACGAAAACGAAGTCTGCGAAGCCCCTGCCTGTGGGCAGCTCTCGAACCGGCTTAAAGTAATATTGCATAGCGCTCAGGTATGCAATCGCCAAGACGCTGCTCAAGGAGTTTTCATTGTTGTACTGGATGGCAGAAACATAGTCATCATGGATTTTCTCAACCTGAGTGGCTACTGCATCGCCATCCATATCCAATGTCGCATCCAGCAACTTCTCAGACTCCTGCTGGAACAGCAACATCTCATTCCAATGCTTGCTTTCCACCGCAAGTGTCAATTCCTGCCGGATTTCCTCATTCGGAACGAACGCTGTTTTTCGGTTCTGGTCATATCCCAAGTAGCCAAGATGGATCATATATGTCAAAACATCATCTTTGCTTTGGATATTAACGGTATCGTTCTTGAAGGTAGCCGTGTTTACTTTAACTTCCCCACCGGAAAGCATTTCAATGATTGCCGTTTTCAGCCCATCATAGTTCATGTTGATAAGAGGAACGATTGCTTCATAGGAAGCCGTTTCCGACCAGTAGCTCTTAAACTCTCCCTTCAGCATAACGCTGACAACAGCTCTGGGATTATAAACTTGGTAATCCCGCAACAAGTAACCATCGTACCACTTTTTTACCTTGTCAAAGTCTTTGTGGTACTCCTCGCAAAGATTCTTAACTTCTTCTTCCGTAAAGCCAATGAAAGGTGCCAACGTGCTGGCACTGACCATGGTAAACTCATCGAAGTTATTCAAGGCCGACTGCGTTTTTTCCTTTTTGATTGGCAGAATGCCGGTGAGGTATGCAAGCTGAATGTATTTTGTCGGCTCTGTTCCTTTGAATAAGCCTCTCAGGAAATAGATATATTCTTCTTGAACAGCCTTATTGGTTGCTTCATCTCGGATCAGAATATCCCATTCATCAATAATCACAATAAATTTCTGACCGGTCGAGTTTCTGATGCGCGACAAAGCATCCGCCAATGTCAACACTTCGTTAGGAAGAACTTCAGGGTAGTACTCTTTTAGTTCCTCAAAAACTGATTGCGTAATGTAGGATATAATACTTTTGATGTCTGCACAGCTGGACAAAAACCATTGTACATCTATATGGATCACATCATACTTATTGAGATGCTTTTTGAAGTCGCTACTCTTGCCGATTGTAAGCCCATCGAACATCTTTTCTGAATCGCAGCCTTTGCTGTAATAGGCTGCCAGCATATTAGCCGTATAGGACTTACCAAATCTCCGGGGGCGGCTATTGCAGATATATGCTTCTGGTGTATCAAGAACGCTGTTGGTATATTCCAGCAGACCCGTTTTATCCATATAAATTTTTGAATTCAGTGCAACTTGAAACGCACTATTATCCGGATTCACGAATCTTCCCATTTCGCCAAAGCCTCCTTCGGAAGTCATTTATTTCTAAACATTCAAATGACATTAGTATAGTCATATAGTACCATTTATCGATACAAATAGCAAGTTGGAAATTTCCCTATAATAGTACAAAAGCGCCGCAGCATGGATTTCTTTCATAGCATGATCTCTCATCGCAGACACCTCATCTGCTATGACGATGATTAAATTTTGCCACATGGAATCCTGCTTTCTGCATATAATCTTCAAAAATATATGCAGATAAAACTCGAAAGGCGCAATAAGCCACAAATTGCGATAATTTCCCTTCGACGAACCTGTCAGATGTCATCTGTTTGAACCATTCGGAATTCCCGAATAGTTGCCATCACGGTCTATTCCTCATCCGAATTATAATATTACCATTTACTGATTCAAATAGCAAATCTAGCGTCATTCCATAACGACACACTAATGCCGTGGAAGTATTTCCTCCACGGCATGATCTATCGTTATAGCTGTGCGTTTCTCTCCCTCTGCAAATTCCAGACAGGCAACCCTTCCCGGCGCTTTGCCTCGCATCGCTTTGCAGCCATGCGATATGTTTTCTCGCATCTTGGCACGCTCGTGGAATCCAGTCATGGCGCTGCTTCCCCAATGCGGTACAGCAGAGGACGCTATTCACTTTTTCGGAGGTTTGGAACCTCCTAATACATAAGAGAACAGCGAATCGGATTTTTTCCACAACTTTTTCAATTTTCTTTTTTTACCAGAAATATATCCACACGCATATCTTTCCACAAACCGGGGTGGATCTTAATCCCACGCGCTTTCTGATACTCATAGGCTGTCACAAAGTCAACCGCAAAACTCAAAAGTGGTATCTTTTCATCCAGCACGCTCACCTGATTTTCTTGACAGCTTTCCAGCCATTCCACCAACTTACGCTTTCTTTTGGTTCGGCTCATGTTCAAAAAGAAATCCTGTGGACGACATATTGTCGCGCAATCGGGTCCAGCACTTTCTTTATCCTGCTTGCCGATTTGCTCTTGCTCAATATCATAGGGAACGCCACTTTTATAGGTAACCATCGCTATCGGCTGCCTTTCCGATTGGATAGGCATGATCTGCTGCACATTCATCAACTGCAACATCCAAATGTAGCGGTTATTGCTTTTTACAATCCGGTTGGCATACCTGTCCAGAAAGCCCGGCTCTATTTTACCATCCGGAAAAGAGGCATCATCGCTGAGTGCAGCCTCGATGCTGTGCATATCTAACCTTGCTTTAGGACGCTGTTCCTGTATGGAACTTTGCAGTAAGCCTTCGACATTTATAATCTCATTGTTGATTTCCGTACTTCTGCTTAAGAAATCATCCATAGTTATGCTTCGGCTTGCCCGCTGGCTGACAAGATCGTCCAATTCCTCATTCAGCGCAGAGAGCTTGTTCTCCAGCTGGTTTCCATCATTCGGTGTGCCGGTAGTGTTCAGATTTGCATCCAACATCCGCAAAAGACCCAGTATATCCTCGGCATTTTCTTTCCAAACAGTACGGAACACTTCCCTTGCCATCAATTCCAGCTTCCATTCAGATGCGTATGGTGCCGGACAAGGAATACCGTTCAGTGTTCTGGCGGCATCTTTCTTTTTGAACATTTTCGACCGTGCACAGATAAGTCGCATATTTTTCCCACCGTTGGCCGTTTTATCGTAGCCTTCGATTTGGAATCGCATCCCACAATCGCAAAACAGAATTTTCGTCCATTTGTTCTGCGGAAAGGACACACCAAATTTATGGGCACGGCCATCTTTTCCTTTTACAAAAGCAGCACGCTTGCTGCGGATCTGATTGCAGGTTTCCCATAGCTCCTCTGAGACGATTGGCTCAAAGTTTCCCTTTACAAGAACAAAGTCCTCCTCGCTGTGATTGATGCGGTTATGGCTGAGAAAGTCATCAATATGGGATTTATTATAGGTCATATAGCCCTTGTAAGTGGGCTTGCGGAGTACCCGTGATACCTTGCTCGCCGTCCAGCTCAGGCCACCACCGCCATCCTTGCGGTTTTCTTCTATAAGCATTTTGGCAACAGTCGTTTCTCCGTGCCCCTCGGCGTACAGATTAAAGATTCTGCGCACCGTTGCCGCCTGTTCCTCATTGATTACATAAGTTCCATCCATACGGTCATAACCGATAATATTACCGCTGCCATAGAGTACACCTTTCTCACGGCTCATCTTCTGTCCGGCTTTTACGCGCTCACTGGTCTTGCGGCTTTCATCTTGGGCAATGCTCGCCATAATGGTCAAGCGAACTTCTCCATCACCGTCCATTGTCCAGATGCCATCATTTACAAAATAGACTTCCACGCCGTATTGCTTCAGTTCTCGCGTAGCATTCAACGCATCCACCGTGTTACGTGCAAACCTCGACAATTCACGGGTGACAATCAAGTCAAAGCGGTGTTCCTTTGCGTGCTCTATCATCCGCATAAATGATGGACGTTTCTTCATTTGGGTACCGGTTATGCCTTCGTCTATGTACTGCGCTACAACGGTCCAGTTGGGATTGCGTAATGCAAGGTCTGTATACCATTCCATCTGATTCCCCAGCGCAGATAGCTGTTCCTCATGTTCTGTTGAAACGCGGCCATAAAACACCACCCTGCGCGGTCGATTCTTGTAATTCCCAATATAGTCTGTCATTTCGAACGCCTCCTTGTTCTTTCATTGTACAAGGGGCAAATTCATAAGGGAAATGTACAAAAACGCTGGTACACTTGCCATCCTTGTATGAGCGTTGCTGCTCTATACTATAAGAGTACGTTCTCTTGATTTTTTTCCACAATCACTATTTTTAGTTCATTGCACTTGACATACATCAAGTAGCCATGCCACGCGGATAGCATTTTTCAGAACATATCAGCAAAAATGACCCTGCACGATTCTGTGCAGGATCAAAATATATATTCGTTTTATTTTCTAACATAACTGGTTGATTGGCCGGCTTCGACTTTTTCAAATAACTGTTTCGAGAAATCAGCCGGGCTATCAAACTGGAATTTGTTATTCTCCTATGGAGGCACCGCTATCGTCTTTAAGGCCACAAATCGCAACTATACCATTATTTTTATAACTTACAACGAGAGTAGTGTCATTCCCCAGTTTCCAACATGCAGTGCTGTTTTCACTGGTATCAGGCTTCCCCCATACCTCTCTAAGCTGGTCAATATGGTACCCTGGCAAAAGGCTATTAACATCGGCTTCACTCATTTTTGCGCAACGCCAGCGAGGGACACGGCATCATCAAGATGGGCAACAGCATGATACCGTTCTCCAATCTGGAACCCAAGGATACGGCGGTGTATAAGCTCATCACGACCAAACCGGGTGAGGCAACCGCAGAGAAATGATTTCTGCTTCGCAACGGTGCAGACCACGTAGAAATCGTGATCTATGATTCAGAGCAAATTTCATTTCCGGACAACGAATCCGATTGGGCATAGTAGAAACCTTCACATTTTGGTGCTATAATATCATTTAAGAGGGGTGGTGAAAATGTGCAGAACAAAGGAAGCCCATGCGCAGCTATCCGCGTGGGATGCCTATCGGACAAAACTCCTTTTTGATATGAACAGGCAGCTTCAAAAGGCGGAAACGCCGGATGAGGTCTATCAGATGACCGCAACGCAGATACAGAAGCTCATGCAGCGAGACGTTTTGATTTATCCGGCACAAGGCGATGCGCTGCTGGATGGGAATGTTTATCCGGCAGACGGAAGCAGTCCATGTGCTTTTTAAGTGGGAGCAGTACAAGGATAACCTTCTCTCCGTTTTTCAAATCAATAAGGTTGGGCTTGCCATTTATGGAGGCATCCTCGGCGGTGTTGCTGTTATACTGATTTACTGCAAGGTCAAAAAGCTTTCCTTCTGGTCGCTTGCAGATACGCTGATTCCCAGCCTTGTTCTTGGACAAGCCATCGGGCGTTGGGGAAATTTTATGAATCAGGTATTATTCGAAGAAGGCAGGATATACAGGTATGAAACTAATTTGCTCTTTATTTATCACATTCTTAAAAATCGGTGCGTTCACCTTTGGCGGCGGATACGCTATGATTGCGCAGCTTGAAAATGAGTTCGTTGAAAAGAAAAAATGGCTTGAAAAAAGCGAGTTTCTGGACATGGTTGCGGTAGCCGAATCCACGCCAGGACCAGTCGCCATCAACAGTGCGACTTACATTGGTTACAAAATTGCAGGATTTGCGGGTGCAACCATGTCCACACTTGCTGTCAGCATTCCATCTTTCTTTGTGATTTATGGTATCTCGCTGTTCTTTGATCAGTTTCTCAGTTTGCGCTGGGTTTCCTGCGCATTCCACGGGATTCAGGTATGTGTGATCTATCTGATCCTTACCGCAGGGCTGAAAATGCTTAAAAGTATTGACAAAAATACACTAAACTTGACGATTCTCACGTTGGTCGTGGCTTCCATGCTCTTCTGCTCGATCACAGCAGTTTCGTTTTCCTCTGTGTTTTACATCCTGATCTGCGGCGCGGTCGGGCTTGTTGTTTTCTTTCTGCGAAAAATCCGGAAAGGAGATGGGAAAACGTCATGATATACCTGCGTCTCTTTCTGAACTTTTTGATGATCGGCGCCTTGTCTTTCGGCGGCGGCTGTGGAATGGTTTCGCTGGTACGCGAAACGGTGCTTTCCAACGGCTGGCTGACAGAGAACGAGTTTCTGAATTTTATTGCCGTATCTGAATCCACACCGGGACCCCTTGCCGTGAATATGGCAACCTTTATCGGCTCAACACTGGGCGGAATCCTCGGTTCATTTGTTGCAACGCTGGGCGTGGTGTTGCCGTCATTTTTGATTATTCTCTTAATTGCATCTGCACTAAAGAATCTGATGAAATATGCACCCGTCAACGCCTTTTTATCGGGAGTTCGTCCGTGCGTTGTAGCGATGATCCTTGCGACCGCGTTCAGCATGGCGCTGTCTACGCTGTTTGGCCTCACAGATTTACAGGCCGGATTTGCGCCCGATTTGCGCTCTATCGCAGTATTTGCCATGCTCGGAGCAACGCATCTGATTTGTAAAAAAATCAGAAAAACAGCTCCATCGCCAATTCTGATGATCCTGTTTTCAGCAGGCCTCGGAATCTTGTTTTGGTGCATATTCTAGCATGGCGATTGATTTTATTTCCAACTTCAATAGCAATTCCTGCTGAACCGCGCTTATTTCATTGCGTATAATTTCGAGCGACATCACCCTTCATTCATGATGCCGCTCCGCACTTCGCCATACCATTCTGCCACAAATGAGCTGACCATCGTTGTAATAGCGAGGACTTGAAAGTCCTCGCTACAGCCTGTCGAAGCCCGCCTTAGAGTCAGTGGCAGTTTAGTGCTGCCAGATATTGTTTTCTAAATCACGCAGACGCGCTTTGTAATCCTTGATAAGCGCCTGCGTGTTTTCTGTGTGGGGACAGGTCAAGGAAGGCTCACAAATGGCTTTATTTCCATTTATAAGCCTATCCATGCGGCTTCCTTTTTCCTGCTCCCGTACGTCACCCTACGCAACTCTCCACAACTTACCGGCAATTTGGTGTAAAAGGTGAAAAACGCGCCATTCGAGTAAAGCAGCTGGTGGGTGCTCAGAAAATCGTCACAGAACAGGGATTCGTTGAAAAAGCCTTTCTTGAACCATGCAGGGGTAAAATTGCTCATAGGCATTCCGTCCTTTCGTTGGTGTTACGGCAGGGAAATGTGGTCAAATTGACCACATTTTCTTACTCCGCAACTGGGAAATCAACGTTCTGCCGTTCTCCCTGCATGGTTTTCCTGCCCCCTTCCGGCGGCGTTTTCCGGCTCTCCTTCTCAGGGTCATCGCCGGGTATACCATGCAGACGGTCATGCGGTTTTCAAGGTGCAACGGGTAAAACGGCAACAAAAAAAGCCGTCACAAAACAGACCAGCCCTGCCTTCGCTTTTTCTGGAAGGTCATGCTAGTCGGTTATGTAACGGCTGAAAGCCAAAGTGTTCATCCCCGCAGGGACTGAGCGAATATGTAAAAATATGTTATATTCAATTGTTGGGATAGATTACCACAAAAATCGAGCTGTGCCAACAGAAAGTTTTGAGAATACGCTGATTTCGGCAGAGTGCAAGAAAAAGTAATGGAAACTTTGGCAAAAAAGAGAGAGCCGGACGGTGCCAGCCCTCTTGACAAAGAATAAATCAATCGATTGTTTTTAATAATCGTCCATATTATAAATAATTGTCCATAGACAAACACAAGAACAACTTGTAAAATACTTGGCGGATAGTCAAGGCTAACCACAAACAACCTGAGAGGATGATCCATGTATGAAAAGGACGCGGCTGACGATCTTTTTGTTGATAATAGCATCGATTGTATCTGCGGTCATTACGCTTTGCATGGGCGCAGTTCAAATCCCGGTACAGGATACCTTGTCCGTCCTGCTTCAGCATCTGTTTGGGACAGATACTGGCACGCCTGTGTCCATTGCCTTCGAGCAGATTGTCTGGCAAATCCGGATGCCTCGCATTATTCTGGGCTTTCTGGCCGGAAGCGGTCTAGCCCTCTGCGGCTGTGTGATGCAGGCCGTTGTCCAAAACCCAATGGCAGACCCATACATCCTTGGCGTGTCGGCAGGTGCAACGCTGGGAGCCACTGGTTCGCTCTTTCTGGGGCTGGGCGTGATTTCCGGCTTCTGGGCCTTTGTAGGAGCTGGCAGTGCCTGCTTTCTCGTATTGACCCTCTCCTCGGCGGACGGTAAAACCACCTCGGTCAAGCTGATTCTCTCTGGCATGATCGTCAATGCGCTACTGACCGCATTTTCCAACTTTATCATTGCAGTAGCAGGTGATTCTGACGGTATGATGTCCATTAAGTTCTGGACGATGGGTTCGCTGACCCGCGCCGGATGGAAAAATATCGGCCCCATTGCACTGATCGTACTGGCAGCAGCAGTCTTTTTTCGGACGCAGGCCCAGACACTCGATGGTCTGATGCTTGGTGAGGAAGCAGCTTCCACCATTGGCATCAACACCTTTCGGTGTCGGTTGGTTTATCTGCTGGTGCTCTCCGTGCTGACTGGTGCATTGGTATCGGTCTGCGGCACGATTGGCTTTGTAGGGCTTATTATCCCGCACGTTTCCCGCGCCATTGCAGGCACAGCACACCGAAAACTACTGCCCATTGCAGCATTATCCGGCGGACTGTTCATGCTTTGGGTAGATGCCATCGCCCGCAGTCTGATTCCCAACACCGAGCTGCCTGTGGGCATTTTCACTGCCTTGGTGGGTGCGCCGTTCTTCGTCTATGTGATGGTGCGTAAAAAGTATGGATTCGGAGGCAATTGAATGAAACTGGATGCAAAAAACGTCAGCGTTTCGATCGCTGGAACCACCATCGTTCGGAATCTCTCCATTGAGGTGCCGGACCTGAAATTCTCAGCCTTGCTGGGTACCAACGGCAGCGGCAAGACCACTCTGCTCCGCTCTATCTATCGCACACAAAAAATGGACAGCGGCATCGTTCGTCTGGACGACAAGGACATCACACATTTTTCCGGCAAAAAGCTGGCGCGGAACATGGCGGTGATGGGCCAATTCAACCGGATCAATTTTGACTATACCGTGCTGGACATCGCCCTGATGGGGCGGTATCCCTTCCATTCCCTGCTGGAGCAAGAACGGGAGAGGGACTACGAGATAGCTTTGGATGCACTGGACAAGGTAGGCATGAAAAGCTACCGCGACCGGAACTTCCAGTCCCTTTCGGGCGGTGAAAAGCAGCGGGTGGTTCTGGCCCGCGCGCTGACCCAGTCGCCCAAGATCCTGATTCTCGACGAGCCGACAAATCATCTGGATATCCGTTATCGGTTAGAAATCCTTTCAATCATCAAAGATTTGCAGATTACGGTCCTGGCAGCGCTGCACGATCTGAGCCTTGCAGCACAATTCTGCGACCACCTCTATCTGATGAAACAAGGCGAAATTGTAACGCAGGGCCAGCCTCAAGCGGTGATGACCCCCGAAAATCTGCGCCGAATCTTTGATGTAGAAGCCTGTGTGTACCCCAGCCCGATCAACGGAAAACTGATGATTCAATATCTATAACAAAAACGCGGGAGTACCCCGCAGAAAGAGGAACCTTTATGAAAAAGAAAACCCTGAGTGTTGCTGCCGCGGCACTGGCAGCCGTCATGCTGGCCACTGGCTGCAGTCAGACTGCATCTTCTGTGGCATCGTCCGTTGCTACCTCCTCCGAGATTGCTTCGTCTGTTGCCGAGAGCACCGTCTCCGCCGAAGAGACCTCTTACCCCCTGACCCTGCAGATTTATGACGCTGACGGCAATGCTGTGGATATGACCTACGATCATACCCCCAAAAAGGTGCTGTCCACCCAGTTGTCCATGACCGAGCTGCTCATTAAGCTGGGGCTCAAGGATACAATCGTCGGCGTGTTCGATAATGACAATGCTCTGAAGGGTGACATTGCTGATGAAATTGCATCTCTGAACAGCCTTGGCGATAAGAAGTCTGTTTCCAAAGAGACCATCCTTGCCACGGAGCCGGATTTGATCCTTGGCAAGGGTCCCCTGATGTTCACTGAGAGTAGCATCGGCACTGTCCAGTCCTATCAGGAGCTTGGCATTCCCGTCTATACTGAACTGGCTAGTGCTTCCATTGATCAGTCGCTGGATAACATTGTAGAGGATGTGCGGAACATCGGCGAGATCTTCAACGTGCAAGAGACCGCTAACTCTTACGCCGATGAGCTTCAGGAGCGAATCGATGCGCTGATGGACAAGGTCAGCAGCCAAAGTGGCGAACCCCTGAAGGTTCTGTTCATGGCTGGCTACGCCGATGACACCTTTGTAGCCTACAATTCCAAGATGAGCAGTTGTATGCTGAATGCCCTGAACGCTGAAAATGTTCTGGACAAGGGCGGCAACGGCCTGACGCTGGAGAATCTTGTCTCCATGAACCCGGATATCATCGTCTACGTCCGCGCAGACCGCTTTGGTGCCGCCGATGCCGACGCTGTGGAGCAGCTGACCGCCAACGCTGTTGTACAGGAAGTTCCTGCTATTGCCAATCAGAAGGTCATTGAGATGGATTACGATGACGTGATGGATTACGGCGCACGGGTCATCGATTCTGCTGAGACCCTGTACAACTTCATGTACAGTGCATCTTAACGGAACCTGAAATCAAAAATTTCGGTTATGGCAGAATACGGGTGGGCGGAAAGCCCATCCGTTTTTTGTAAATGCGGCTGAAATAACAGGCATCTCGGTAGCCGACCTCATGAGCGGCCTGTGTCACAGTGTAGTCGCCGGAACGCAAAAGCTCAGTGGCTATTCGGACACGATAATTGATGAGGTAATCGATGGGGCGGATGTTTTTGTACTTATAAAAGAGATAGCTGACATGTCCAACTTTCTCATTGACCTGCTCGGCCAGTGCATCCAGCGTCAGCGGCTCTGCATAGTGCTCTGCGATGAAATCCAGCAGGATGCTCATGATTTGGCTTTCATTGTAAGTTTCCTCGGGCTGAAAATCTGCAAAAATCTGGGCGAAGAACTCTTCTGTCAGCTTTTCTTGCTGGTACTGGCTGCGGATGTCAGCGTCCGGGTGGAGCTTTAGGATCTGCTCCAAAATAGAAAAGGTCTGTTCCGGATTTTTGAGCTTGTGGGAGAACAGCAAAGGCCGGTCGTTTTCGTAGTACATATTGATATAGTGGAAATCCTGCTCGCCCAAGGCCGAAATGGTCAGGGTCTTGTCGGGACATCCGTGCAGGAATAGTCCTCGCTTGGCAATGAAGGGTTCGTGCTCAAATGAGAAAATGGCCCGACCCGACACCGGAACAATCAGTGCACTTTTCAGGGTGCGGTAGCTATTACTCTCACCAGCGTGCAGGGTAAAGCTGCGGAAGCCGACAGACTCGATTCGGCCCTGATTGTATTCCTGAAATAAAATTTCCAGCGGATTAGGAAGCGCGGATATTTGATTCATTGGGAGCTCCTTTGTGCAAAAGTGGTTAGTTAATGCTAATATAGCACAAAATGCTACCGTTTGTCTATGTGGGGGAGCACCCCACGCTGCGTAATAATTGACAAAAAAGGGCGGTTATTGATGGAAATTCTAAATCTCGGTTCACATCGAATTGGAGTCCGGTTCCCGGAAAAGGGACTGCGCAAAGGCAAAAATCCTGCAATCCTACTCAACGATGGGAAACTGATTGAGCAGTTGGATCTGCGCACGGAACGAGCAGTGTTGGTGGGGGTATACCCCAATAACAGACTTTCAGAGTATACCCCGTGGCCGGAACCGGCTATTCGACCGGGCACACCGGATTTTGGTGGGCAGCTAGGACAATATCATCGAGAACTGAACAACGAAATTCTCACTGCGCTTATAGACGAATACGCCCTTGACACGGAAAAGCTGGCGTATGGCGGCTATTCGCTGGGCGGTCTGGCTGCAACCATGAGTCTCTGGGAAACAGATGCCTTTGCTGCAGTATTTTCCCTCTGTGGGTCGTTCTGGTATCCGGGTGTTGCCGATTTCATAGAGGAACATGTCCCCAAAAACTACTCCGCACAGGTTTATCTGCAAAATGGTATCCGGGAGGGCAAAGGCCACAACAACCGCCTGTGTGATGCCTATAGCTATGCCCAACGAGTCCACACTGCCCTGCAAGCGACATGTGGAGCCAAAACTGTGCTGGATGACTACGGCCACCATGACCGGCAAAGTGAGCGTCTTAACGCTGCACTGCGTTGGGTGGAACGTGTGCTATGAATCATTGGCGTAAATTTTGGCGTATGCTGAATCAAGGTGCATTTTATAATCACCAGCGACGAGCTGATTTAACCGCAGGGAACGCCGATTGGTAGCATAAAATCCTTATATGAAAAAAAGCGGCAGCTACGTTGTTCTTTCGCAACATAGCTGCCGTATCTTCGTTTTGGAGTTCGGTGTAGCCACTACACCACTCCACCTATTCACTTGTTACACCACACCGCTTTGTAAGGCTCCTTTTCGGGAAAACGTCCCAAAATTGGTGTAGTTGTGGTGTAGTACCACAGATGTTGTTTGAAATTCACTTGAAATTTCATCGCATCTGCGTTTCAATTTTGCATTTTACTGCTCGATCGGCTTCATCATCGGGAAAGCTGACAATATAGCCGTCCTCGGATTCGTGAAAGCCGGCAAGACCCGCAAGCCCTGCCATCTCCGCAACCTTAACCAAGGTGTGGTAATCATACTCACTGTTGTTTATGTGTAAAATCATGGGGTTCTCCTAACTGCTGCTGTTTGTTGCGGATTTGTTCGACAAACTGGAATTTTCAAATTAGTCTTTGCAAATAACCTTCGAACCTTCACCATCAATTACAATTCCCTGACGGTTGTTAATTGGGCATAGATTCAAATCCGAAAACTCAGTCATTATTTTCTCGGTAACTTTCTTAAATCTGGAATTACGAACCAGGCTCACATGTAGCATTCGACTCCGAATATCAGCCAGCACACATATGAGGACGGAAAATGTAGCAGCTTTTGAAAAAATTGCTTTTTTCTGCTCAAAGTGCTATTATTGGAATATACCGAATACAAAGGGAGGAAAGCTCCCATGCCAAGACCGCCACGGTGCCGTCGAATTTGTGGCGTACCACAGGTCGATACATTCTGTCCCAACGGGTGCGAGAATACCGAGCCGATCCTGCTGACGCTGGACGAGTACGAGGTCATTCGGCTGGTTGACCTGGAGCAGCAAACCCACGAGCAGTGTGCCGCGCAAATGGATATTTCCCGCTCGACCGTGCAGGAAATTTACGAAAGTGCACGGTGCAAGATCGCAGCGTGTCTTGTCCACGGGAAACCGCTGCACATCACCGGGGGAAACTACCGCATCTGCGGAGGACAGGAGGCAGCCCACTGCGGCCGTTGCTGCCGGATGCAGAGAGCCAACATGGAAAAATCAGGCAAAACTTGCAAAGGAGATTCCATTATGAAAATTGCAGTTACCTATGAAAACGGTCAAATCTTTCAGCATTTCGGCCACACCGAACAGTTCAAGCTTTATGAAGCTGTGGACGGCAAAATCGTCCATGCGGAAATTGTTGACACCAACGGCAGCGGTCACGGCGCACTGGCAGGCTTCCTGATGCAGAACGGCGTGGACACTTTGATTTGCGGAGGCATCGGCGGCGGTGCGCAGGCAGCTCTGGCCGAAGCGGGCATCAAGCTCTACGGCGGTGTCAGCGGGGACGCTGACGCGGCGGTGAGCGCATTGCTCAGCGGAAATCTGGGCTACGATCCCAATGTTCACTGTGACCACCATGACCATGAGCACGGCGAGGCTGGTCACTCCTGCGGTGACCACGGCTGCGGCAAGCACAGCTGCCATTGATATGGAACGCACACTGACACAACTTCCGTTCTGGTCATCCTTGACCGAACAGGAGCAAGAAACGCTACGCCGAAGTGCCTTTGTCCGTCATTATAAAAAGGGTGCGTTCGTTCACAGCAGCGACAATGAATGTCTCGGAATGCTGCTTATTCTTTCCGGCGAGATCCGCACCTATCTTCTCTCTGATGAGGGGCGGGAGGTAACGCTGTTCCGCCTGTATCCGGGCGAACTATGCGTGCTTTCCGCCTCCTGCGTGATCAGTCAGATCACCTTTGATACGCAAATGACTGCCGGAATGGATACGGACGTTCTGATTATCCCTGCAATTGTCATTGCTGCACTCAAGGAGAAAAATCTCCATGTCCGCTGTTTTCTCTATGAACTGGCAACGAAACGGTTTTCTGATGTGATGTGGGCGATACAGCAGATTATGTTCAAGGGATTGGATCAGCGGCTGGCAGAATTTCTCCTTGCCGAAGCGGAACGTACCGGCTCCGACACGATACGCATGACCCATGAGCAGATCGCCCAGCACATCAGCTCGGCACGGGAGGCAGTGGCACGGATGCTCAAAAGCTTCTCGGAGGACGGGCTGGTGGAGCTGAAGCGTGGTGCAATCACGCTGCGGGATAAGAACAGACTAAATCGTCTAAAATAAAAAGAAATGTGACTTCGTTACAGAAGAAAATCATAGATTTGCTACAATAAAGGCAGAAAAACAGGAAGGAGTATCCAACATGAAAGAAACGAAATACGCAGGAACTCAAACCGAAAAAAACCTGATGGCTGCCTTTGCCGGTGAGTCCGAGGCGCGCAACAAGTACACCTATTTTGCATCCAAGGCCAAGAAGGAAGGCTACGAGCAGATCGCGGCGTTGTTCCTCAAAACCGCTGATAATGAGAAGGAACACGCCAAGCTGTGGTTCAAAGAGCTGAACGGCATTGGCGACACCGCCGAAAACCTTCTCTCCGCCGCTGAGGGCGAGAACTACGAGTGGACGGATATGTACGACGGCTTTGCCAAAACTGCCGATGAGGAAGGTTTCCATGAGCTGGCGCAGCGTTTCCGCCTGGTCGCCGCCATTGAAAAGCACCACGAGGAGCGCTACCGTGCCCTGCTGCACAATGTGGAGATGGCGGAGGTCTTCGCCAAGAGCGAGGTCAAGGTGTGGGAGTGCCGCAACTGCGGTCACATTGTGATCGGTGAGAAAGCGCCGGAGGTCTGCCCTGCCTGCAACCATCCCCAGAGCTATTTTGAAATTCACGCAGAAAACTATTAAAGAAAGAAAAGGAGAATCATCATGGAGCAGAAGTTTTACATTTGCAAGCATTGCGGCAACATCATTGCCAAGGTCAAGGACACGGGCGTTCCCGTCATCTGCTGCGGTGAGCCGATGAGCGAGATCATCCCCGGCACCACCGACGCCGCCGTGGAGAAGCACGTCCCTGTCTGGACAGTGGAAAACGGCATCGTCCATGTCAAGGTCGGCTCCGTGGAGCACCCCATGCTGCCGGAGCACTACATCGAATGGGTATCTCTCCAGACCAAGCAGGGCAATCAGCGTAAGGAACTGCATCCCGGCGAAAAGCCGGAGGTCTGCTTCGCGCTCTGCGAGGGCGACGAGGTCGAGGCGGTCTACGCCTACTGCAACCTCCACAGCCTGTGGAAAGCATAATTCACCTTCTTAAAATCCGGTGCTCCAAAAGCACCGGATTTTTTTATCAATGTAACCTCGTCACAGAAAAATGCTTTGTCCTGCGGTATGATAAAGCCACAATCAAGAAAGAGGTGGCGAACATGAAAATCAAGCTCAATCCCGATCAGGAGATTGTCAATACCATCCGGGAAGGACTCAAGCGCACCGGCGGATACTGTCCCTGCCGACTGGAGCGCACAGAGGCGACCAAATGTATGTGCCAGGAGTTTAAGGATCAAATTGCAGATCCTGATTTCGAGGGCTACTGCCACTGTATGCTCTATTACAAATCCTTGCAGGATTAAGGGAGGAAAGCTATGCTGTCAAAGAAACTGGCTTCCATAGATAAGACGCGGTGCGTCGCCTGCGGTGTGTGTGAAAATACCTGTCCACTGGGGGCCGTCAAGGTGAGCCGGGGCTGCTACGCCGCTGTGGAGGCGGAACGCTGCATTGGCTGCGGCAAGTGCGCGAGGCTCTGTCCCGTGGGCTGCATCGAGGTGAAAGCGAGGGACGAGGCATGAAGAAAGCAAAACATTGGTACGATTACCTGTGGGTATATGCCATCATCTATTTTGCACTGGGCTTTTTCAATATCCTGTTCGCGTGGCTGGGCATGATCGATTTTCTTCTGCCGCTGTTCTTAGCCATCTTTGGCGGGAACAAATTCTTTTGCAACCACCTCTGCGGACGGGGACAACTGTTCAGCAAGCTGGGAACTGACCTTAAATGCTCCCGCTGCAAGCCCACGCCCCGCTGGATGTCCTCCAAGTGGTTCCGTTACGGCTTTTTGCTCTTTTTCCTGACGATGTTCGGCAACATGGTGTTCCAGACCTATCTGGTCGCTGCCGGTGCTGCGTCCCTGCGGGAGGCCATTAAGCTGTTCTGGACCTTCCGTGTGCCCTGGGGCTGGACCTACACCGCCGGGACGGTGACGGATTGGGTGGCACAGTTCAGCTTCGGCTTTTATAGCTTGATGCTGACCTCGCTGCTCATCGGCCTCATCGTCATGGTGCTCTACAAGCCCCGTACATGGTGCGCCTTCTGCCCCATGGGGACTATGACCCAGAGTATTTGCAAGCTGAAAAACAAAGAATAAACAAAGATAACAGAAAGGAGCCTTTCTCATGGCTGAACTGAAAATTACTGCTGCGAATTTTGAAAACGAGGTACTGAATTCCGATAAGCTCGTCCTACTGGACTTCTACGCCGACTGGTGCGGTCCCTGCAAGATGCTCGCTCCAGTGGTCCACGAGATCGCTGAGGAAAACGCCGGAACCATCAAGGTGGGCAAGATCAATGTGGACGAGCAGATGGAGCTGGCCATGCGCTTTCAGGTCTCCAGCATCCCCATGCTGGTGGTCTTTAAAGACGGCAAGGCCGTGGCGAAGTCGGTGGGCTACCGGCCCAAGGCGGAGATTGCCGCCATGGTGGAAAGCGCAAAATAAGGACCGTGACAGGCGAAACGCAAAAGTGAATATGAAAGGGGACGCCATCTGCAAAGATGGCGTCCCTTTTGTACGAAGCTTACATAAACCGGCACAGCAAAATCGGCAGAAAGATAGCCGGGACAAGGTTCATGACCTTGATTTTGGTGACGTTCAGCATATTCAGACTCAGGGCCACGATCAGCAGAGAGCCGACACAGGTCATCTCCGCGATTACGGCGTCCCCCAGCAGGGGGGACAGCAGCCCCGCCAAAAGGGAAATGGCCCCCTGATAGAGAAAAATGGCCCCGGCGGAAAACGCCACGCCGACTCCCAAGGAGGAGGCGAACACGATGGAGCTGATACCGTCGATGATAGATTTGGCTTTCAGAGTGTCATAGCTTCCGGTAAGGCCGTTTTCCAGAGCGCCTACGATGGCCATGGCCCCCACGCAGAACAGCAGGGAAGCGG
>OMAW01000002.1_pt1 | contig 203667 bp, 152 predicted proteins | sample 1644731 | NCBI WGS metagenome assembly OMAW01 (sample SAMEA103958133, study PRJEB25191) | human gut metagenome | biome: human-associated habitat [ENVO:00009003]; feature: intestine environment [ENVO:2100002]; material: feces | place: Germany | collected 2013/2015 | reverse complement strand
CCGGCAACATCTTCTCGAACGTGTCGGCTACGGTAGGAAATGACATCTGTACATTCCCTGACTATCCGGCAGACATCCGCGCCCCGCAAGGTTCACTGACCGGTGTTTCCGGTTTTCAGGTCCACATCGGTGCCGGACAGGTTTACACTCCCGGAGACCGTTGCCACGTGTTGGTGGCTATGAATCCTTCCGCACTGAAAACACAAATCAAATTCTGTAAACCGCAAGGACTTATCATTACCGACTCCGACTCATTCGAAGCCAGAGATTTGGAAAAGGCACAATTCAAGACCGACAATCCTTTTGAAGAATTAGGCATAAAACAGGAAGTACTTGAAGTTCCCATCTCTTCCATGTGCAAAGAGAGCCTGAAAGACTCCGGACTAGACAATAAATCAGCACTCCGTTGTAAGAACATGTTCGCACTCGGACTGGTTTGCTGGCTGTTCAACCGTAACCTTGCCGCTGCTGAAAAAATGCTGCGTGAGAAATTCGCCAAGAAGCCCGAAATTGCAGAAGCTAATATTAAGGTATTAAACGATGGTTTCAACTATGGTGCCAACACACATGCTTCTGTCTCTACTTATAAGATTGAAAGTAAAGCTCCGAAATCAAAAGGACTTTATACAGATATCAACGGAAATAAAGCAACTGCTTATGGCTTGATTGCTGCTGCCGAGAAAGCAGGTCTGGAACTCTACTTGGGTTCTTATCCTATCACTCCGGCCACTGATATTCTGCACGAATTAGCTAAACATAAATCACTGGGAGTAAAAACCGTACAGTGCGAAGATGAAATCGCGGGTTGTGCTTCTGCCGTTGGTGCCGCTTTTGCCGGTGCTTTGGCTGTAACGACTACTTCCGGGCCCGGTGTTTGTTTGAAGAGTGAGGCCATGAACCTTGCTGTAATTGGCGAACTTCCATTAGTGATTGTAAATGTGCAACGTGGCGGTCCGTCAACAGGTTTGCCTACTAAATCAGAACAGACAGACTTATTGCAAGCTCTTTACGGACGTAATGGTGAAAGCCCGATGCCGGTGATTGCCGCAACTTCACCAACGAACTGTTTTGATGCCGCATACATGGCATGTAAGATTGCTCTGGAACACATGACTCCGGTTGTATTACTGACGGATGCTTTCGTAGCCAACGGCTCGGCAGCTTGGAAACTTCCTAACTTAAATGAATATCCTGCCATCAATCCTCCATACGTGACTCCGGACATGGCTGGTAACTGGACTCCATACCAACGCAATGAAGAAACCGGTGCACGTTACTGGGCAATTCCGGGAACTGAAGGATTCATGCACCGCATCGGTGGTCTTGAAAAGAGCAATGAAACAGGTGCGATCTCTACCGAACCAGAAAACCATAATAAGATGGTTCATCTCCGCCAAACTAAAGTAGATAAAATTGCAGACTATATCCCCGAACTCGAAGTACTGGGTGATGAAGATGCAGATTTACTGATTGTTGGCTGGGGCGGCACGTATGGGCATCTCCGTCTGGCTATGGACTTTATGCGCGATCATGGAAAGAAAGTGGCTTTCGCACACTTCCAATACATCAACCCGTTGCCGAAGAATACAGCCGATGTATTGCGTAAATACAAGAAGATCGTAGTAGCTGAACAGAATTTGGGACAATTCGCAGGTTATTTACGGATGAAGATACCCGGATTGAACATCAGCCAGTTCAACCAAGTGAAAGGACAGCCTTTCGTTACGAGAGAATTGATAGATGCATTCACTAAATTATTGGAGGAATAAAAGATGAGCGATAAAGTATATACCGTACAAGATTATAAATCAGGCCAACCTCGCTGGTGTCCGGGATGCGGTGACCACGCTTTCCTGAACTCACTGCACAAAGCTATGGCCGAACTGGGAGTAGCTCCGCACAATATTGCCGTCATTTCCGGTATCGGTTGTTCTTCCCGCCTGCCTTACTACGTAAATACGTATGGGTTCCACACTATTCACGGACGTGCCGCTGCTGTTGCAACAGGAGCAAAAGTAGCCAATCCAAATTTGACTATCTGGCAGATTTCCGGTGACGGTGACGGTTTGGCAATCGGTGGTAATCACTTCATCCATGCCGTTCGCCGCAACATTGACTTGAACATGATTCTGTTGAACAACCGTATCTATGGTTTGACAAAGGGACAATATTCACCGACTTCAGAACGCGGATTCGTCAGCAAATCATCTCCTTACGGAACAGTGGAAGACCCGTTCCATCCGGCAGAGCTGGCTTTCGGTGCCCGCGGACGTTTCTTCGCACGTTGTATTGCAGTAGATGGTGCCGCTTCCGTAGAAGTGTTGAAAGCAGCAGCCAACCATAAAGGTGCTTCTGTTGTAGAAGTTCTGCAAAACTGCGTGATCTTCAACGACGGAACTCACGCCAGTGTTGCTACCAAAGAAGGACGCGCTAAGAACGCTATCTACCTGGAACATGGCAAACCGATGTTATTTGGTGAAAATAAGGAATTCGGATTGATGCAGGAAGGCTTCGGGCTGAAAGTAGTGAAACTTGGTGAGAACGGTGTCACAGAAAAAGATATCCTTATCCACGACGCACACTGCCAGGACAATACGCTTCAATTGAAACTGGCTTTGATGGAAGGTCCTGACTTCCCGATTGCACTCGGTGTAATCCGTGATGTAGATGCTCCAACTTACAATGATGCTGTCGCTGAACAAATCGAAGAAATCAAAGGCAAGAAAAAATATCATAATTTTCAGGAGCTGCTAATGACTAATGATACTTGGGAAGTGAAGTAATTCACTGCTCATCAATAATATAAGAGCTGGAGGAAGGATAAAACATCCCTTTCTCCAGCTTTCATTATAAATACACCTCAAGTTTGTTTAAAGGTCATCTTCAGTCATCCCACAGCATACTGGGCGTCACCCCACAAGCCGTGGTTTGTTTCATGCCATGAAACCATTTGTTTCTCACCGAGAAACGAAATGTTTCAAACAGGGAAACTATTAGTTTCAAAGGTTGAAACAAAGTGTTTCCCTATAAGAAAGCATACTTTTGTTAAAATCTAGTGTATAACCACCTTCTATACAAAGGTTACGACATTAAGGTTGGCTATTACGGAGATAAGGAAATTGATTTTATCGGAGAGAAGAATGGAGAAAAACTATATATACAGGTCGCTTTAAAAATAGATGGCGACACAGCAGAAAGAGAATTTGGAAACTTACTAAAGATACAGGACAACTATCCCAAAATAGTGTTAACAGAAGATACATTCAGCGGAAACAGCTACGAGGGTATACGCCATTGTCCTATACGCCAGTTCTTAATGGAGTAAACCATACAATATACGAAAAATAAATGCAGTACACCATCGGGTTGCCACGAGCAATCAAATCGCCTTTGGTGTGCTGCATTTACATTTGAATCAAGTCATCTATAATACCGTGGATTCTGCTGCAAGACGGGCGGCAATGTCCATTGTTAGTTAGTAATAGACAGCTCGGTTACCTTATACGGATGTTTTACTGCTGCATGAGCAGCTTTCTGGGCAACAGTTTTCCTCGCCTCATCCAACCCTTCCGGGGCATAAGGATTCCCGACTACATTGTGTTTGAAGATGCGTTCGAACCAGGTACAGGCAGCGGTATAACGTCCAATCTTCACATCCAGATGATAGCCGTCCCGATTCAGGTGGTCGCCGATGAAAGAGGTGCGCGCATTTTGTATGGCAGTGCCCGAAGGGATGACAATCTTTATCTTATTCGCCTTAGCCGCTTTCTTCACTGCATCGGCAATAGCCTGATACATGGTGAGTTGATTGCAGTTGTAGTTTTTAAATCCACTATGCCTAGAAGTAGACGCATACGCCCAAGTTTGGTGCAGCATCAGCTTTGTTTTCTTTGGAAGGCGTACTTTTACATATTCTATGAGCTCGGGAAGAGAGGCTTCATACGTCTCATACATTCCCGAAAAAGGACTTGCCTGTTGCAGGCTGACGTAATCCCAGTCTTCATCTGCCAGCACCGCTTCCAAAGACATCTTGCCTTTTTCCCGCTTCTTTCCATCCGTACCGATTTTCCGGTAGGCATAGGCAGGAGCATTGTCACGGGCATTTTTCACATGACGTTCCAGGGAACAGCCGCCAATAAACATATTGCCGATTATGGTTGAAATGCCTTCGGCTTCGGCAAGTTCATGCAGATATTGCTCCACGGCATCTTGGGAGAAGCTGTTGCCGATGGCAAGTATCCTGACCGTTTTTTGCTGCGCATACACTCCTCCGGCAAGAAGGAGCAGTATGCACATACAAATCACTACAATCTTATATTGCTTCATCACATTCAAATATAACTAAACTTATCGGTTATTTCTCTTTTTCATGTAATAATCTCTCATCAGATACCACGCTTTCTTACGCATACCTTGGTCGGATATGAGCCCTTTACGGTTCCAGCCATCCTGATTGGTGGGGTGGAAACGGAATGGGGAACGGAAGTCGAACAGAATCCAGGGAGATACGCCACGCAGGTTCGGGATATTGTCGAACATACGGATATTATCCCTATACAGACGTGCCTGGTATTCCTCACTCCAAGAACTGACTACATTCTCATCACCGGACTGACCGTACAATGCTTCGCCGCCAAATTCCGAGATAATCAACGGTTTGTCCGTCACTACTTCCCATATAGCGTCTTTCGGTTCCACAGGCCACGGATGATACCAGCCCATATATTTATTGATAGCTACGACGTCCAGTTGGGAAGTAAAAGAATCTTCCATTACAAAACGCTGTTTTTCGCTATTGAAGTGCACAAGGTCGAAAGCGGCAACATACAGGCGGGTAGTGTCCAGTTGCTTTCCCGTTTCGAGCAGGGAAGTAAGGAATTCATTCCGTTCTTTGGAAGGCTGTGTTTCATTGGCGATACCCCAATAACCTACCGCGCAGCGGTTCTGATCACGCTTAATCATTTCAGAAAGCATCCTCTGCGCTTTCTTACGGGTATCATTGTCTGTAAAGTCAATGCCTTGCCAAATGGGAATCTCCTGCCAGAGAAGGAAGCCCATCTTTTCCGCCAGGCGTACCGTGTACTCATTCTGCGGATAATGAGCCAGGCGAATCATGTTCACGCCAAGCGCTTTCGCTTCATTCAGCAACATGGCCGCATCGGCTTCCGAGAAAGCACGTCCCATACGTTGCGGGATTTCTTCGTGAAAAGAGATACAGCACATAAATGTCGGCTTCCCGTTCAGGTAAATATCAGTTCCTTTCACGGTGATATTGCGGAAGCCGATTTGCTCTTCCACACGGTCGGCACTTGAAGATACAGTCACGCCATAGAGTTTCGGTTCTTCCGGCGACCAGCGTTGCAGCCTCTTCGCATTCAATACGGTTTCCGCCCTTCCTTCTGCGTCGGTGGTGAGCTCCGCGTTGATTTTGAGTCCGGGGATGGCAACTGTTACTTTCTCACCAGCCTTTTTATCTGAAAGATGCACGCGCGCGATGATGCGGTCTGGAGTGTTTTTATCCAATTGGATGAAATAATCTTTTATAAATGTCCGGGGAGTTTTCACCAGCAATACATCTCTTGTGATGCCGCCATAGTTCCACCAGTCGAATGCCATAGCGGGAATGGCGTCTTTGGTACGGCGGTTGTTCACTTCTACCGCCAGGAAGTTGTCACCGTCTTTCAACAGGTCTGTCACTTCCACTTGGAAAGGAGTAAAACCGCCTTCGTGCTCTGCTATCTCTTTTCCGTTCAGGTAGACTTTGCTACGATAGCTGACAGCACCGAAATAAAGGAACTGGCGTTTGTCTGCCAAGCGTTTGGCATCAAAGTGACGGGCATACCATACAGTGCCTTCGTAATACTTCAATTCGGGTGATTGAGAGTTCCAGTCTCCCGGAACATTAAGACGCAACCCGCCTTCAAACGCATATTCGTAGAAATCAATATTTCCTTCCGGTTGCCGGTTTTCATAGATTTTCATCCGTTGTCCCTGGTCGTACAGGTCGATGATGGCATTCCATTTACCATTCAGCGAATGGATGTTGCGACCATATACATTCGTTATCAGCTCCTGTGCCGCAACGCTTCCGGCAAAAGCGATTAGCAACAATAGACATAGACTTAATTTCTCACCTGTTTTCATTTAAGTATGTTGTTATAATTAGTGTATATAATAAGTTCAGGCACGGATTACACGGCTTTTAGAATAGAATAGGTAAAACAACAGTGTTAATCCGTGTAATCCGTGCCTATTTCGATTTATTTTTTAGGAAATTCATTACCCAGTTCCAGGCTGCGCTCCACTGTTCGGCATAGGCATAGTGAGCGGTCGTTTCAGCTACAAACAGTTCTTTTGGAGCATTAATCACGTTATAAGTGGAGTAAGTGGTGGTAGGCGGACAAACTCTGTCATTATATCCGAAGATATAAAATCCCGGCACTTTAACCTGACGGGCAAAGTTGACTACATCAAAATACTGAATGGTTTTAATCTTTTCCGGTGTCCGGTTCTTCTCATCCTTAAACAGATGCGGCCAACCGCCTGCACGACCGTGGGCATAACCCGCCATATCACACAAAGCAGGATAGAAAGAAACCAATCCCTTGACACGAGCATCCAGTCCGGCAATTACAATGGAAAGCGCACCGCCCTGGCTTCCTCCAAAAGTCGCCAGATTACCGTTAAATTCGGGAAGTGTGTAAATGAAATCAATGGCTCTCACACAGCCTGTATAAACCCGTTTGTAATAGTACTTGTCCCGATTGTCCATATTGAACGAGTGGTAATTCTTCAAAGCACCGTTATAAAGCCGGTGATACACATCTCCCGTCAGGTTGACCGGAATGCCGTGGATACCGATTTCCAGAATAATAAAACCTTTTCCGGCACGTTCGGCTTCTCCGTTATAGGCACGGATGCCTGCGCCCGGCACTTTCAGAATCGCCGGATATTCCCCGGAAGCCTTCGGAACACAAAGGATGCCGTACATACGGGACGCATAGTCATTGTTCGCAAAGGAGACATGATATACGTTCACCTTATCCGTGCACCTTTCTGGCAGTAAAGTCATTATCGGTTCCAGTGCCCACTTTTCAGCGGCTTCTTTGGTACTTTTCCAAAATTCCAGAAAGTCGACGGGCAACGGAGTGGTCGGTTGCAATTTTTCAGGAGAAAAGCCGACGGTAGCCACGCCTTCATACTCACGCCCTTGGCAAGTGACAAAAGCACGGCAACGCAGGAACCCTTCTTTTTTCATAGTCCCTGCGTTAATTTCAAGCTTTTCATTCTTCAAAGGCTGTTTGCCTGTCTGATGAGGTTTCATCATGTCTTCCGAAATCTCATAACGTACTTCCAGATTATCCTGTGGGATATTGCATTTCAATACCACTACTTTGAATTTCACTTTTTCTCCCGGTTTATACAGCCAATTGGTGTGGTCTGGAGTGACCTGCACTTGAACCAGTCTTTCCTGCGGCTGTCCCCATGCAACTATCTGCATGGAGACAAATGCTATCAGGAGAAGAAGAAAACGTACACTTTTTACCATAGTTCCCTATTTTATTTCATTTGTCGTTGTTATATTAATATCCCATTTATCAGCTATTAATACTCATTGTCTCAAACTATTAATACCCATTGTCTCAACTATTAATACCTATCCGCCCAACTATTAATACCTGACAACTCAACTATTAACATCCAACAGCAGAGATATTAATGCTCCTCTTCACGCATCATAACGCTCTGCAAATCAGAAGTTAACACATCATTCGTGATTAGGGTAGAATGCAGATAGCCGCCTTTTTATGGTTTTACTTCGTATTGATAGAGTGCGAAAGAGTTCTTATCATTTAGCTCGAAACTTACTCTACCCTGTGCGCCGACTTTTGCAGCAAACTTCTTGCCACTTCCCATCACAGGGATAAAATCCACTTTCTTGCCTTCAGGAAGCCAGGTGTCAATAGTCCCCCTGGCTTGCTCGTTGTCTTCACGGTAAACAACAAGATAACCTTGCGTGCCGGAGACGGTCGATTGAAATCCGGTCCACGAGCGTCCCGAGGGTTCTTCACCAATAGGCAGTATGACGCCTTGATGAAACCGGAGTTGCAAGGGTTGGTATTTCTTGAGCAGAGATGCCGTAATATAAGCCTCTTCGGGCAAGTTCGAAGCCTCCATCCAAGCCAACGGCTGTGCCGCCAAGGTGATGGCAAAGAGGTAATCGAAACTGTAACGGGCGGGGGCAAAAGGGTCGGCAGCGTCATACTTGTCGGCATTGCGCCATTTATTAAGGAACTCTATCTGCATCTTCTCCGCCGGTACATAGCGAGACAGCATCCAGAGGTTGCGCAAGGTGCGATAAGGGTAATAGTTGCCCCAATCGGTATAGCGGTTTTCCAGAAAGATGTTGCCGTACTCGTTCATATAGTGATACCCGCCGCGACGACCGGCAGTGGCATCGAGGTTGAAAATCACTTCATAGTTGGTTTGCTCCAACACGGTATCAAACAGTCGGCGTAGATTCTGTTCGGCTGTCTTGGTAGGTATCTGCAGGCCGTCTATCTTAAAACAGCAGATGCCGTACTTCTTATAAAGTCCGATAATGGCTTGCGCATCTTTTTGCCAATCGGCAAAATCATTCTGTATGCTGGGATTGAACCATAATCCGATGCGAATACCCAATTTCTTGCCTTTCTCTACAATAGGTTTCAGCCCATGAGGGAACTTTGTGGGGTTGGGCGTCCAGTAATCGGTATTCTTCCAAATATCCTTAAAACTACCTCCGGCAGTCTTCGAGTTAGGGCTTTTTCCGCTCTGCCAGCCATCGTCCAGTTGAAAGAGGGTGATGCCCATGCGTGCGGCACGGTCTAGTTCTGCCAGACAGAAAGCCTCATCTATTTTGGCATCCTGGCTACGGTCGCCCCAGGTATTGAGCATAATCATCTCATCCTGTGCGGCAGTATGATGGCGCAGTTGTTTCTGATAGAGGCGCAAGGCAGTAAGCGCTTCTTGCTCGCCGCCGGTATAGATGCCGGTAACGCATCCATAAACGCGAGTCCAGCTATCCGGCTTTACATCATGAGACGCAATGCCCAGCCCCACTACCATAAAATCGCTAAAGTCCGCCACAAAGTCAGAACCCGGATAATGTAATTGGGTACTGCTGCTAGGAGCCTCTTTCAAAAAAAAGAAGCCTTGACGCATAATTACGTCATGAGCAAAAAGCAAATTACCACGATACGTATTGCGACGGTAAGGAAGCCAGGTACGCCCGGTCACCAGATTGTCGTTCCAATCGGTGTAGTCGAAAAACTCTATTGTGCGGGCACTCCAATGATTGCCGGATAGTTGCAGCCTGTCGAGCGTGGGAGTTTTCACCCCCGTAGCCATATCGGCCGTGTGCTCTATATTTTTGCGGTCGGCGTTAGAGCGGTTATCCTCCTTATTCTGATAAAGTTCCACTTGCCCTTTCAGATAGGTATCGCAAGCAATGGCGGGACAGTCTGCATAAATGCGATAGCGACGCTCTATATTCAGCGAACCGATAGTGCAAGCCACGGTAGCCTGCAGATAACTGGCGTGGATGCCGTTCGTCGGTATCTCGTTCACGGTGAATGTGGCGTCCGTAGGGATACCTTTCACAATCGAGAAATCGGGTTGTTTGCCCTGTGCCGGAATGGTTTTTCCGTGTTGCTTGTCAGTAAGGCTGATGGTAACAGGCGCACCGTTATTCCACAGCATGGCGCGTTCCATATAGTTATTGCCCATACGTAGCGTGTCACCTTTCAGAAAAGCGTAATACTGTTGTCCTCCCCAAAGCGGCAAGGTACATATTGCCGATAGAAATATCGTGATAATATTTTTTTTGCTCATAGTTTGTCTACGGTTTGATGTAAGCTCCCGGAACTTCCAACAATTTGTTGGGTTCGTTGAATCGTTGGTTATCGGGCACATCGCGTTTGCCCAGACCCGCTTGCATAAGTTGCTTCAGTTCGGGCAGGTGATGATGATAGATGTCGCGTGGCTCTACACTATGTTTGTGGCAGAGTCCGGCTGCCATACCTACTACTTCACCCATCATGCCGGTAGTCCGCATCACACGTACCGTACCCAAAGCTACATGGGTGCAACTCATATTACGACCTGCCATAAAGAGATTGTCCACATTGCGCGAATAGAGACAGCGATAGGGAACGGCATAAGGATGAATCCAACGATGCACCGTAGCCGACTTGAATTCATTGCCGGGAAAGCGGACACTGTTCACGCTGTCGGGGAAGTGAAGGTCGATGCTCCAGGTCGTGGTAAACGAAGCATCCTCATGCGCCACATTCTTGTCTATATCGTCCTGTGACAGCACGTAGTCGCCCAAGAGACGGCGTGATTCACGTTTGCCTGAAACATACGCCACCCAGTCGAGGGAACGGTTGGCGTACTTCTTATGGTTTTTATAGTGATTTTTCAGATAGCTCCAGTTGGAATATATCACCAAAAGCCCATAGTCGCGTACACGTTCAGCTTCGCTGACTTGATTGCGGTTCATACCCGTTTCCCATTTCCACTCGCCCATGGTTACAGGCTCACAGTTTTCAGCGTCAAAGCGCACGCCATATTCAAAATGAGGGAATGAGGCTTTCTTCTTCATGTCCTTGCTATACCATTGTATAGAGGCGCCCATGACCAATGAGTCGGGCTGTTCGGGAGCAAGGCTCTCGCCATATTCATCGCGACCTTCACGTCCCATAGCCCAATCGGCACCGGCTAAATAGCCTATGGTAGCATCGCCTGTGCAGTCGCTAAAGAGAGGAGCGGTAAGTTCGGTTTGTTTGCCTGTCTCGATGTGCTGGATAGTGACTGACGCAATGCGGTCTCCTTGCATCTTCACGGCTACCGCACGTTGAGAAGCATAAAGGGTAATGTTCTTTTCGGCCTCTATAAAGTCTTCCTTCTTCTGGTCTTCATAGTAGTCGCCCGGTTGGGCATTGCCGGAGCGTTCATGACCGAACTCACGTATCATACGCCCCAATCCCTGGTTAGGTTCCATTTCGATGATACCGCCGAGATGTACACGAATCTCTGACGAGTTATTGCCGCCCAATACAGGACGGTCGTTCACTAGTGCTACCTTACAGCCTAATCGGGCAGCAGATGCGGCAGCACACATTCCGGCTATTCCCCCTCCTACTACCACAAAGTCGTATTGATGAGCGGGTACCGTCTGTTTTTGTCGCAAGCGGGTACGAAGTGCGGCTGTCTCTGCCGCATCCCAGGTAGCGGGTTGCGTGTTCGCATCGGTCGTAAGGTAAATGGCATCGCAACGACCATCGAAACCGGTGAGGTCTTTCAGGGCAAGGGTGGTAGTCCCTGCTTTCAATACTGTCTTTCCGGCAAATTGCCATTGCCAGGAATTACCTGTATGTCCTAACGTCATTTTCAGTAACTTGCCGCCTAAAGCCAGGCGGAACTTTCCGGGCCCCTCGGCATCGGTCCAAGGTGAAGTCCAGTTGTAAGTACGGGCATATACGTAGTAAGTGCCCGCCTGGGGAATGTTGATTTCTGCCGTAGCATCCGCCACAGGGATGCCCATGCCATGTGCCATGAGATAGGGCGAACCCATTTGATCCATGAACTGCTGGTCGAGCACCCAGCCGCCTCGCTGGCTGAAGCTTTCTGCTTCGATGAGCAGTTCTTCGGCTACAGCCACAAGGCTACAGGCTACGGCTATGCATGTCAATAAGAATTTTTTCATCACAGTACAGCGTTTTTATGATTATTGTCTACTATCTTCACAGAGGGAACAGATTATCTCGCCATTTTATAAATTTCATTGCCTGCCATCAAAAAAGCACCAACTCCATAAACTTCCGTCATGTCACGAGTCACTTTCTTCGGGTCGGCACCGATTTGCTGCACATAACCCAGTTTCCCATTCGGTTCCACAGCCGAGACTAATGCATTCCAGCCTTTTATCATTACAGAAAGATAAATTTCCTTATCCAATAAACCTTCGTTTATTCCATAAGCAATGGAATAGACAATGAAAGTAGTGCAACTTGTTTCCGGTGATGGATAAGAGGCAGGATCCAAGAGACTGGCATGCCAGAAACCGTCCGGATGCTGTAATCCGGCAACACGGGTAGCCAGTTTTACAAATAATTCCTCATAGAATTTGCGGTTCTTATCTTTCTTGGGCAGTTCCTTTAATATTTCAACCAGACCACCAAGCACCCAACCGTTGCCACGTCCCCAAAAGACTTTCTTACCATTGGCTTCGCGCTTATCAAAATAACGCCAGTCACGGTAGAACAAGTTTTCTTCTTTATCGAACAGGTAATCATAAGTCGCTTTATACTCACGATTCATAAATTTGATATATTTTTTCTCTCCGGTCAGCATATACAGTTTGGCATATACAGGGGGAGCCATAAAGAGAGCATCACACCAAGTCCAACGTTCCAAGGTCTTTAAGTCTCCCTCCACCAGCTTGAAACTGCCTTCGGACGGATGATTGACAATCCATTCCGTACGGGCGAGCGTAGGGATAATCATTGCTTCGTCTTTGTACTTGCGGTATAAATCCAAAAAGGACTGTGATACAGCGATGTCATCAGCATGGTAAAACCGTTTGTCCGGCTGCCAACAATTCCGCCGCCCGATACGAGTCAGCCACTTATAATATGTATCATCATTGCCTTCTTTTTCAGCCAATTCCGCCCAATCCACCATGCCGACATAAAGAGCGCCTTGCGGCCAGTTCAAGTCGTCATGTTCAGGAGCGGGGTGTGGATTGGCAATCTGCCAATCCGCCACCTTTCGCATGATAGACTTTATTTCTGCTTTTTGGAAAGGAATCTCTGTTGCCATTATAAAAACGGAACATAACAGAGACGCTCCCAATAAAAGTGTTTTTTTCATTATATATTTATTTGTTTATCATTCGGTCATTACAGTTCAACCATAGCCTTTAAAGGCAATTGACTGGAAGCAGGACCGACTAAGATCTCAAAGTCTCCTTTTTCCACTACAAAGCGGTGTTGATTCATATCGTAAAAAGAGAATGCATCCTCATCCAGCACAACAGAAACCCGCTTCTTCTCCCCTTTCTTCAGGAATACCTTTTCATATCCTTTCAGTTCTTTCAACGGACGGGGAACAGAAGACTGTACATCATGCACATACACTTGTGCCACCTCCGAAGCATCCATCTTACCTGTATTCTCTATATCAAAGCTAACAGTAACCTGATGCTCACCCGTTTTCTCCGCAGCCATATTACTATAAGCGAAAGTAGTATAGGACAAACCGTAGCCAAACGGATAGAAAGGTTCTTTTCCCGAACGGTCGTATCCACGATAACCGACAAAGACACCTTCGGAATAGTCTACACGCTTAATCTCCGCCTTTAAGTTCTCGTAATAACTGCCGTGCACTGGATTATCTTCCCATTTCCGCTCGATAGAAATCGGTAGCTTTCCGCTTGGAGAAATCTTACCGGTCAGGATTTCAGCAATTGCCTGACCGCCTTCCTGCCCCGGATACCAGGCCATAAGAATCGCTTTTGCAGCATCATACCAGTTGGTGAAATCCACACCGCCACCGGCGTTCAGTACAGCCACAACATTGGGATGCATAGACGCAATCTTCTTGATAAACAATTCCTGATAGCGAAGCAAGGCAAACGGACGGTCAAAGCCTTCGCCTTCGGTATTACTATTGAAACCTGTGCAGAACACAACATTATCCACCTTTGCCAATCCTTGACGAAGTTTCGCCTCATTAAGGCTATAAGCATTAAAACGAATGATGGCCGAAGAAATATTATCAAAGAATTCAATCCGGAAACGGTACTCCTTACCACCCTCAACCGGCAGTTCAACTTCACGGCTAGAGTATGAATGATTTCCCCAATCTCCTGTAATATGCTTGTCATTCACAAACAGACGATAACCGTCATCACCACCGATATGAAGTTTCAACTGACCGTCAGTTTGTGGCATGTAGCAGGCTGTCCAACGGACAGAGAATCCATCTGTCGGAAAGCCGTCCAAAGGTGCTCCATATCCCCAGTCATAATCAACAGAGGATTCCGTGCGTATTACTTCAGGCTGGCCCGAAAGGGTCTTGTTTTTAAAGTATTCAGCTTTGAAGCCTTTCATCTGACGATTAGCATCAGTATAAAACTCATGGACAATATCTTCATAAATCACATCATCCGTCAATAGTAACAGATTCTTTTTCTTCAATTCTTTCAAGCCTTGAGCCACTGAGACGGTAGAAAAAGGAGTGACAAAACCACTGCCGCCACCGGTAGGAATCAAATTTGCATTAGGCCCCATTACGGCTGTCTTTCCTTTTAGCGGAAGCAAGTCTCCTTCATTCTTCAACAGGACTACACCCTCGCGCGCCAGTTCTAAAGCTGTCTGGCGGGAGAAAGGATTATCCTCCGCGATGTTGCTGTCTTTCTGTTCCTTATCCAGCATACCATAAGCAATCAGAGTTTGCAGGATGTGTTGTACTTTTAGGTTGATGGTTTCTTCTGTCACTGTGCCGGCTTTGATAGCAGGCAACAGATTCTCCAAATTCATAAAACGTCCTTTCGGCATTTCGAGGTCAAGTCCGGCGTTAGCAGCGCCTACGGCGGAATATACAGAAGTCCAGTCAGACATCAGAATACCTTTGAAGCCCCAAAGATTGCGCAAGACATCAATATTCAACCATTTATGTTCGGTGGCATGGACACCGTTCAACAGATTATAGCTGTTCATTACGGCGCCGACATTGGCTTCCTGTACTGCTTTCCGAAAAGCCGGGAAATAGATTTCCTGCAAAGTACGCTCGTCTATGTCAGAGCTGGCATGGTGGCGGCTCCATTCCTGGTTGTTGGCAGCAAAGTGTTTGATTGTAGCAATGACTCCTTCCGATTGTACTCCCAGGATATACTGTTTCGCCGTTTCACCTGTCAAGTAAGGGTCTTCACCGAAGTATTCAAAGTTACGGCCGCACAACGGAGCACGATAGATATTCACGCCCGGCCCCAACAGGATATTAACTCCTCTTGCCTTGGCATCCTGTCCCAAGCCTTGCCCTAACTTATAAAGTAATTCCCGGTTCCAAGTAGAAGCGGAAAGTATTCCGGAAGGATATAAAGTGCTCTTGGGAGCATGATTACGAATTCCCTGCGGCCCGTCAGCCAACTTGATTTCAGGTATTCCCAAACGGGGGATGGCACGCAGAGAAAAACTGGTATATCCGGAGATATACTCTATTTTCTCTTGCAAAGTCATTTTTGTTACAATGTCCTTCGCACGTTGTTCGGCTTGGGGAGTGATTGTCTGTGCATGGGCTGTGATACCTACCATAAATAAAAACACACCTACGCTTCGTATTAATTTTCTCATTATCGAATTTTACTCTGTTAAGTCTATCTTTACTTTCTGGTCTTTTACCTGGATGTAATACTCTCCGATTTCCAAGAATCGTTTGCCGTTCCCGTCAACAAAACCAAAATCGCGTTCCAAGTCAACATCAAAACGGAATACTTTCGTTTCACCAGCCTTGATTAATTGCTTCTCAAAGTGTTTCAACTCTTTCACCGGACGGGTAATAGAACAATAAGGGTCGGAGATAAACCAATGTACCGTTTCCAAGCCATCACGTTTTCCTGTATTCGAAACAGATACTTCTACTGAAAGTTTTCCACCACGTTTGACTGTTGTTACAGAAGGAGTAACAGTGCCATATTTGAATTCTGTATAGCTCAGTCCGTGCCCGAACGAGTATAAGGGCTCACTCGTGATGTCCTTATAGAAGCCCTGATGTCCACGTCCACTCTTGCGACGATTATAATAAATAGGAATCTGCCCGGTTGAATAAGGGAAAGTCATAGCCAGTTTACCGGAAGGGTTGATACGTCCAGACAATATTCCAGCCATTGGAAGCGCACCATTCACACCCGGCTGCCAAATTTCCAATATAGCATCCGAAATCGGTTCCAACCGGTTCAATTCCAACGGGCGTCCGTTCACCAATACCAGTACGATAGGTTTGCCGGCTTTCTTCAGTTCTTTTGCCAGTTCCTCCTGAATTTGAGGCAATGCAATAGAGGAACGAGAAGCATTCTCACCACTCCAAGTCATCATTTCGCCCAAACAAAGAACAACGACATCAGACCAACGGGCTGCTTCCAATGCTTCTTCAAAACCTTTTCGATTATCCCCTTGTGTGCTACAACCTAACGCATAACGCAGTTCAGCTTTTCCCACAAACTCGGTTGCCAATCCGTTATAGAGCATTGCTACATCCGTATCTTTCCCATGCCCACACCAGGAACCTAACAAGTCCCAACCATTTTTTGCCATGGGGCCTACTACGGCAATCTTCTTCTTATCTGTCAGAGGCAGTATCCCGTTCTCGTTTTTCAACAATACCATCGACTCTGCTGCAAGCTGGGCTGCGATATCCATACTCTGCGGACGGAAGAAACGTTCTTCCTCATTTGTAACCGGGGTATAAGGGCGTTCAAACAAGCCCAAACGAAATTTCACCCGCAAAACACGACGAACTGATTCATCAACCTGCGCCATCGTTATCTTTCCCTCTTCGACAAGCTCTTTCATATAACGGTCGTAAGCATGAGACATCATATCCATCTCAAGCCCTGCATTAAAAGCATACACTGCAGCTTCTTTTTTGTTAGCTGCCAATCCCTGATTTTTCAATTGTTCGATTGCCCCCCAATCGGAAACTATAAATCCATCATGCCCCCAACGTTCTTTCAATATTTCCGTCATCGTATAGTGATTGGCCGATCCGGGAACTCCGCTGATATCATTAAAAGAGCTCATCAGGGTGGCCGCCCCCGCTTTCACACCCATTTCATAAGGCAGTAGATAGGTATCCCAAAGAGTTTGAGCAGAGATTTCAGTATAAACATAATCACGTCCGGCTTCGGAAGCGCCATAACCGATATAATGTTTCAGACAAGCCGCTATTCGGTCTTCGGCCGACATATCATCTCCTTGATAACCACGCACCGAAGCGGCGGCAAACACTCCATTAGCATATGGATCTTCACCATATCCTTCGGCTACACGTCCCCAACGAGGGTCACGCGCCACATCAATCATCGGCGAGAACGTCCAGTCCACTCCCGACATACGAGCTTCCTGTGCAGTAACGGCACATGCTTTTTCCACCAGTTCAGGATTCCATGAACAAGCCTGTCCCAAGGAAATAGGATATACAGTACGAAATCCGTGAATGGCATCGTAACCAAAAATAATAGGAATACCCAAGCGGGATTCTTCCATAGCCTTCTTTTGCACATTATTACGCAAAGCCGGATTCGTATCGTAATAAATCAACGAACCAATTTCCGCCGGCACTTTCTTAACCTCTTCTCCTATATTATTCACATTGTTATTCCGCCCCATGGTATATTGGTTTAGTTGCAGAATTTTCTCTTCCAAAGTCATGCGTGACAACAAATCATCAACCCGTTTTTCAATCGGTGCTTTGGCATCCTTATACAAAGGAATACTTTTTTTATCTTTTGCCGAAAGGGCACATGTTACTTCCAACAGGCATAAACCGAAAATTAATACTTTTCTTTTCATTGTGTTTTCGTCGGTTAGTTATTATTTAATCAATCAAATATAGCTTTTTCAGACAGACGTACTGTCTATCATTGTTTTTCATGCAAAGCTCTGCTAATTATCTTTTTTCAGATGTTTATCAGCAAACTGTACATACTGCGTCCAGTCATACAAATTAATGTCATGTTGCCCCGAACGGATATGATAACCAATGGTCCCGGACAACTCAGGCTCGTTGACAGCCGGCATCTCCTTCACCGGTAATCCCGGCAGACCGAACAATTCATAAACAGGAGAGGCATAAAGTCCGGAAAGGAACTCTCCTCTAGGATCGGCCCAACAGTCTTCTTCCGCGCTAGCGATATAAACAGGACGAGGAGCTATCAGAGCTATGAGTTCATGCTGATCAACAGGCAGGTTTTCTTCCTTATCGTTATATTGCCAGAAATTCCGACAGAACCAATGTGTAAATTGCCGATTTACAGCCCGCACGGTTTCTCCGACTTTTCTTCTCGATAACGCTGCACCACCACAACCTGAATCATTTGAGATGACCAATGCAAAACGCGGGTCTATCGCTCCGGCCCATAAAGTAGTTTTTCCAAGGCGCGAATGTCCGAAAATTGCTACACGTTTTGCGTCAATGTCTTTGTCTGTCTCAAAATAGTCCATTACACAGCTCATTCCCCATGCCCAAGCAGCCAAAGTTCCCCATTCATCGTCAGCCGGTCGTTTTTGCCCTTTCTTATAAAATAACGGATGAACCCCATTACGGAATGCATCATCAAAGTCCGGATCAATATCTCCACGATAAAAGGTAGCCAGCCCATAACCATGTTTCATCAGCATTTCTACCGGCCATCTGGAAGCAGCATTACCACGTGGAAACATGTATTTTCTGCCATAAGTCAGTAATTTTTCTTCCGACGGCAAAGTAATGCCTTCATCCGGGTGAATGGCATGATTACCCTTAAAGTTTATTCCGAAGAACATGGGTACCGCTCCTTGCCGTTGGTTAGGCAGATAGATAAGTACTGTCATATAATGCTTTTCATCTTTTGTGAGATAAACAGCCACTTCCCGCCGGGTAGCCAAGCCATTCAATGCGTTTTTGTCTTCGGTCAGCACCCGGAAATGTAAATCCTTCGGATGTGCCGGAGCTTTGCCATACATCTGCGTTTCGAAAAGATGAATCAATTCGGGACGACGTTTCTTCACCCATTCTTTTATGGTAACCACTTTTTGCCCGTTGTTTAGGGTCAATACGTCAGGAAGTGTATAAGCCGGAACTTTGCTTTCATCATAATTGACTTTCGCGGCAGGTTCTTTTAATTCAGTTAATTCCGTAATCCGGTCCGGATGCAACACTGCTCCATGGGCGGCTTTTTGAGCCACTTCCCGCTGATCATAATTCATACCTTCCGGATAATACGGGTTTCCTACGACATTGCGCTCGAATATTTTCTCAAACCATGTACAAGCGGCCGTATAACGTCCGATTTTCAAATCGAGATGATAACCGTCACGATTCATGTGGTCACCGACAAATGAAGTACGGGCATTCTGAATAGCTGTACCCGTAGGGATTATCATTTTTATTTTTGTTAGTTTCGATGCCTTATCTACTGCTTTTACAATAGAATGATACATCGTTAGCTGATCCCGCCCATAATTCTTAAATCCGGTATTTGTTGCATTTGCAGCATATGCCCATGTCTGATGCAACATCAATTCCGTTTTCTTAGGAAGACGTACTTTCACATATTCCACCAATTCCGGCAACGATGTCTCATAAGTCTCATACATGCCTGAGAAAGGACTAGCTTGCTGAAGGCTGACATAATCCCACTCTTCATCCGCTAGTACTGTTCCCAACGCCATTTTTTTCTTTTCTATCTTCTTACCGTCCAGACTGATCTTCCGATAGGCATAAGCGGAATCATTACTACGAGCATTCTTTACATGACGTTCCAAAGAACAACCTGCTATATACATATTGCCAATAATCACAGGAATACCTTCCGCATTTGCCAGCTCATACAAATACTGTTCCACCGCATCTTGTGAGAAGCTATTCCCAATAGCCAATATTTTAATAGCCTTTTGCTGCGCACATGCTCCACTCGCAAGAAATGATAGCAACAAAAGCAGAATTACAATCAGAACTTTATTTTGTTTCATTTTTATCTGAATATAGAAGAGAATGAGACCCAATTACTGCACCTGCTTTATAGACAACGCATTTAAATGTCCCTCTGTCGCAGCTCCGCTCAAACCGACAACCTCAATAACAACTTTACCGTCAGCAGTTGGCTCTACATTTTCAAACTTAGTGATATATTCTCCATAAGGAACTTCTTCAAAAGTTGCATACTCTCCCTCATTAGTACCTAACTTCAAACCTGTCCTAATCTCTTTCGGACCGATAGTATTTTTTCCTTTCAGCGTATATTCAGATGTACGGGCCGTCTTGCTACCACCAAAGCGAACAGCCAATATCGTGAAATTATATTTACTTGCAGAACTCAAGCCTGTTACTTCAACTGTTGCCGGTTCAGTATTTCCGGCGTTAGCAACGCCACTTACAATAAGCCCGTCTTTCCATGCCGACATCGGAAATTCCACTTCATCCACAACCATTACTTTATCCGGTTCTCCAGATACTCCATTATAGACAGAAGTAAATCCGCCAGCTACTCTCACACTTACATTCGTAGCATTAGCCTTTGCATCGGACAATAACAATGGAGCAGCACTTACGGAAGAAGTATAATTATTCCATGGAGTAGCGGACGTTATAGTCGAACTACCAAAATCAACATAAATAGGAACAGCCAATAGGTCCGAATCGACACGTTTCTTCAAATCAACTAACTCCGTCACGGTATTCGGGCTCTGTACAGCCATATGAGCTGCTGTTTGAGCAACCTTTATAGTTTTCTCATCCAACCCTTTCGGGGCATATGTATTACCTACCACATTCTTTCCCGTAATCTTCTCAAACCAGACACAAGCAGCAGTATAGCGCCCGTAAGTTGTTTCCAAATGATAGTATCGCGTGGCGTCACCATTGTCAAGACGAGTGAAATTGTCGCCGATAAAGGAAGTACGTCCATTCTGAATAGCAGTTCCAGCAGGAATAATTATACTGATATTCTGGTCGGACGCTGCTTCATTTACTGCATTGACAATAGCACTGTACATTGTCATCTGATCATTATCATAGTTTTTAAAATCAGTATGATTTGAATAAGACGCATAAGCCCACGTCTGATGTAACATCAGTTTCATATATTTGTTAGTGGCGCACCCTTTTACATAATTAACCAAATTACTCAAATAAGGCTTGTATGTATCATATTGTCCGGATTTGCCACTCACTTGCTGAAGACTGATATAATCCCATTTGTCATCTTTCAAGGCTGTTTCCAGTGTAGTATTCGCCTTAGTAGTCTTGCTCCCGTTCTCAATTTTGCGATAACTATATTTTGCCTGATTACCGTTAGCATTGGCCCAATGAGTTTCCAAAGAGCATCCTCCGATGTACATATTACCGATAATAGCTTCAATGCCTTCCGCTTTCAACAATTCATACAGATATTGCTCGACTGCATCCTGCGAAAAACTGTTGCCAATTGCCAAAATACGAAGCGGAGATTGTTTGACCGTTACAGATATTACTTTAGAAAGCCGTTTAGTCTCTCCTGGAGATTCCACTTTGATGAAAGCCTTTCCTGCTTTCACACCTTCAACCTTTACATTGGTACCATTGTCCTCTATGATTTTCAGTATTTCCGGATCGGAAGATGTCCATATATATTCCAGGTTTTCAGCTTCCGTACTGCTAAAAATTGGATTAATAGCCATTTCATCACCAGTCTCCAAGCTAACAACATCTTCCACAATCATCCAATGATCACCCTTGATAGGATTGTCCACGTCATCGTCAGAACAAGATATAAACGCATTACCTATAAACAGAAATATCAGGAACATGCAAGATTTCCATGCTATGTCACTTTTTAAAAATACATTTTTCATAATACAGAAGTTTTAGTAGTCATACATTTTCTTATAATGAATAAAAAGGATATATAGAATTACCCCGCTCCTCCAATAAGGAGCGGAACAACATACTTCATGTAGATATTTATAACAGGAAAACTGTTATTTAACCGTTATATCCATTAGCTTCACCCAACCGGAGTCTAACAGGTTATTTTTAACTGCCATCCGCAGCCCTATTGTATTATCTTTAGTGGTATCCACAAGACCTACCGCCCACTTATAAGCACCCACGGAAACTCCTTTCAGTGTCAAATCAAAATTATAAGTAGTCGGTTTATTCTTCAACCACGTAGATAAATCTGTCTGGGTATCAACAAACACCTTTTTTACTTCGTTCTTATCGTCCAACAAAGCAAATGCTACTTTATAGCGTTGATTCCATTGCGGAATATTAGTGGGACAATATCCCCATCCCATATTATTCCAACGATGAACGATCGTTATTTTCTCGCCACTCTTAACATCTTTAGGCAATGAAACCATATCAGGATATAAACGATAACCACCTTCGGTAACAAAACGCTGTACAAGTCCGAAACATTTGAACCAAGACATGGTTTCGCTTCCTGCACGAAAATCCATCATATTGACCCGTGCCTCAGCTGATGCGTCGAATTCTCCCTGACGTACATCTTCCGGATGCCCTTCACGATACCCCATAGGATCAAGCCAATAACGATGCTGATTAACAATCCATCCTCCTTCCATTATGATAGGACGTTTATAGTTCCAACGAGCAGCAAACTGTTTTTCCCAATCCTGATAATAACCGTTCATACCAAAAGCATCATGACGCAAACTATATCCCTTGTTTATAGCACTCTCAAGCAAGCCTTCCGTTTCAGGGTCTAAAGCCCCCCAGCCGGATGTGTTTTCAGCACCAATCAAACGATGATAGTTAATAACTAACGGCACTTTGGTAAAGCATCGGGAATACAAATCTGTAATCCATTCGAAAACCTGCTTCTTTTTTGAATGATCTTCATAAATCATTGTATGTGCTTCACCCCATTTCCCCAATCCGTAAGCATCTATAAAGTCTACTTTATCCGGATCGTTAAATTCCTGTGCCAGTGCTTCGATGAACTTAGTATATTTTTCCTGAAAGATCTTATCATCCGGAAAAGGTGATTTACGTGCTAATGCAGTCGCCTCGTTAGTAGGTCCCGGGTCTTTATACCAATGTGCACCGGCGTCAAAAACATATTGGGGAGTATTTAATCCTTGGTCACGTCCATCCACTACAATTCGGAATGACAAACGCATCCCACGATCCAAAACACTTTTCAGCAATCTGGTCAAACGGGCAGTCGGATCTTGCCATATATATTTCCCTTCTTCCGGCTCCAATGAACTCCAACTTGTCCGTATATAGCAGGTACTGGCATAATCTGAAACTTTTACTGGTTCTGCCAGTTCCGGTACAGAAACATTATCGTAACCTTCTGTAGTCCAGAAATTTTCATCCCAACCACGTCCCATATAGATCACCCATCCGTTTAATGGATTACGCAATACTGTTTTCTTATCCGGAGTGATTTTCACTGTGACATTACCGGCAGGCAGTTCACCACTTCCATTTCCTTCATCACCATTATTATCACCACCCGAACATGCGGATAAATTTGCTGAACAGAAAAGCAAAAGAACTACACTCCAACTTTTCATAACAGATATTGTTTTTTCTATTTTCATATATTTCGATGTTGATATTAACTATTGCCGTATCTTGTGCAATACGGCAATAGTATAAATTCAATTTATTTATATGCTACAATCTTTTTATTTCGCAAGTCTAAAACAACAAGAGTACTTGACGGAACATTAAAGTATGAGTTGCGTTGTTCACCATCAGCTCCTCCTGTAATCGCCTGCGACACACCATAGGTAAGCGTCTTTTGCTGACGCAATCCATTCAATAATGCAGGAGAGAAGCAATAAGTATTATTTGCCTTACCACTTATATTTGCTATAAGGAACTTTATTTGGCTTCCCGATATTGGAGTTCCTTTATGTACAAGTACTTGCGGGTCGGCCAAACTTGGCGTAAAGCTTCCATCTACAGGTGTACCCCAGCCATTTATATTACCATGCAACCACAAATTCGTTACAGTAGTAGTTATTATATCTTCAGCAACATCTGCATTATATTTCCATTCGAGTGTCAATGGTTCTAGTTGTTTACTTGGCGGATAAACTGACACTGTTTTCGCTTGCATATCAACAACAACGCGATGCTCACCTGTTTCCGTAATCTTCCATCCGACAGCCGCTCCTTTTTGTCTCATAACTACAGATAATGTATCTATTTTATCGGCTGACAATGCAACATCATCCCCACTTTCGGGACTGATATAATTAATCTCACCTTCAAACTCAACAGGTATCTTCAACACTCCCGGTTTCAAATCCAACAAAGCTGCATACAGATATTCATTTTCCTGTGTCAATGTCATTTGTATCTTATCCGCACCTACCGCATCACCTTCCAGGAATACTTTATCGGCATCAAACACAATAGGTTTATAAGGACGCACATCTACATTGATTGTTCTCACTTCAGGCATCGCATATTTAGAACCACCATCCCATTTGGCAAGTACACGGAACTGCAAAGTAGCGGGTTTAGTATAAGTCCTTCCCCACTTTTCTACCAATAGCTTCTGCAATTGCTCGGTCGTATAGCTTCTGGAGAAAACACCTTCATCCTCTTCTGTGCGTACACTGGAAGCAAAATCATTGCCTTCAATATCTAACTTTGTGACATAAGTAACCGAATATTCTTCCGGCATCTGGCGCGCTTCTGTCCAATCAAAAGTCAAAACCACCTTATTAGGTTCGTTACCGTCGAGTTCGATATTTGTACTTGACGCATGTACTTCCAATGTTTCCGCAGCAGCAAAAAAATCACTGTTGTCCACATTATCATCATCATTGCATGCACTTAAACAAATCCAAACAAATAACGGCAGTATATTATAGAATGATATAATTTTTCTCATATTTATCATTGTTTACTTAAATAAAACATTATCTCCACCATCCAGGCAATTGTCTCAGATTAGTATTCTTATCAATATCATCCTGAGGAATCGGCCACCAATAACTAATAAATCTTCTGGTTTGATAAAGGGTACGTTTATAATATTCATCTCTTTCGGTACTTTTAGCCAAGGCATTCATTCCATAGAATTTTCCATTCAAAGCTGTTTCAGCTTCTTTCCAACGACGTAAATCATCAAAACGTATACCAGCTTCACAATTCAACTCTACACGTCTTTCACGACGAATCAAATCACGCAATTGAGCTTCTGTGACAGGTATCTGATCCGCTCCCTTTCCATACTGAGGAATACCAGCTCTATAACGGACTCTATTAATATAATCCAGAATTTCTGTCTCATTATCCGTATATGTGCCCATTGCCACACTATACTCATATAATGATTCTGCATAGCTCAGATAAGCTTCTGCCAAGCGATAAAGTACTCCTTGACGTTTTTTGTAAGTACCGCTACTAGAGGCAGGAATCGCAGAGGGGTCAACACGTTTACGTATCAAATACCCTGCACTAGGAGAGTCATGAGAAGGACCACCATCTTCACCACCTGAAAAGAAATTGGCAAACTTATTTTTTGCATTCGACTTATCTTTTCCCCAGTGATACTCTTCATTATAAAGTACTGAAATATAAAAACGAGGTTCACGACCGCAATACATCTTATATGTATTTTTAGGAACAATCACATGCTCTGTTTCCTGTTCAGTACCGCCTTTTGTAGCATACATCCATGTAGTCTTATATGACTCGTCAACTGTAGAATATCCCGTCTCACTGTATCCTGATTCAGAATTGATAACTGGAGTAGCTCCATCATTTGTATAACCTGTGATAGGCACTAAACCATTGTTCATAAAGAATGCATCCACCAATGATTGGGTAACACCAATAGCACCTGCACCACCCATACTACGAGGATTAGCCTGACGGTCAAAATAACCTGCATCATCATATGTTCGTGGGAAAAGGATTTCCATATTTCCTTGATTATAACGTAACATCAATGCATTCTGATAAGATTGAAATGCATCTACATCATCTCCAATCGTCTCAATATATAACTTATGCCCCGCCTTTTCAGCCTCATCTATCAGCAACTTATTAGCATCAACAGCGGTCTTCCAACGTTCTGGTTTGAAGGTTGAATCAAAAATAGAAACACCATCACAGTTTTTCATATTCACCATGTCCGGGTCCTGGTTACCATTCACCAAAGGACTAGCAGCAAATGTCAATAAACGGGCACGCATAGCGAGACAAATAATAGAAGTGATACGCCCATATTTATTATCTTCATCGTAATAAGCCGGTAGCAATTTAGAAGTCTCCAATAATTCATTTGCAGCCCAATCCACTACTGTATTAAACGGCTCCTGCTTCAACAACAGGGTTTCACCTGTAATCTCTTCTGTTGCATCACGAATAATAGGAACTGCTCCGTAAGTCATAGCCATCACAGCATGAAAGTAAGCAATGAAAAAGCGACATTCGGCTTTCATATAATTCACTTCCTTCTCTGTTACATCAGGAAGTGCATGCGCATATTTAATAAAGATATATGCTTGGCGAATACGCATAGGAAAAGTCTCCCAGTAGTTAATCACGCCACCGCTTGCAGACGTCCAGTTTCCATTCTGATAAAGAATAGCCTTAAATCCCTGTGATTCCCAACCAACAGAAGGTGCCAACTCGTCTGCTACTGCATCTGCACCATCATAATTATAGAACTTGGGAGTAGCATTATATATATAAGCTAACCAACGTTCCATATTTGTTTTATTCTCAAATACAGTTTCTAATGTCAACTGATCATCCGGCTCCTTATCCAAATAGTCAGAACAAGAAGATAGAGAAAACATGGCAATCATGCCTAATGCTATATATTTCCTTATTTTATTTTTCATACAATCAATTCTTAGAATTTAATTTCAAAACCTGCAGATATAGATTTCATAGCCGGATAAACTGCACCAGTCCTCGAAGCACCACTATCCGATGTAACTTCCGGATCCCACAAATCAAACTTAGAGAATGTCAGTAGATTTGAGCCTCTAACAAAAATACGCGCTCCGGAGATCAACATATTTTGCATCCATCTCTTCGGAAAAGAATATCCTAATTCTATATTTTTCATACGTAAGAAACTCATATTACGTAACCACCATGTAGAACTCTGGCTATTATTTGCATTTGTACCATAATCTAAACGTGGATAAAAGACATCCTGACTGGGATTATCCACTGTCCAGCGATCTTGATAATTAGTAAAGATATTATAGGTTGTACCCTTATTTGACGCAGGAATAATATTACCAGAAAGAACATTCCATGTTCGACCGATACCTTGAAATAACACACCAAAATCTAAATCTTTCCACTTCATATTTAACCCAAACCCATAAACGATTTCTGGGTTTATCGGCCCCCCAATTGGAGATACATCAAATGCATCAATCTTCCCATCTTGATTTACATCTACATATTTAATATCACCCGGGCGCAATTTAGCAGTAAAGGTTTGCGCAGGAATACCCTCTTTTAAAGTACCAGCTGCAACATCAGCAAAGTCATCATTTGTAAATAATCGTTCTGCAATATATCCTCTATTTTGTCCTGTTGGATATCCTGTTTCTGCCCGATTTGTACCAACAACAGCTGCCGGTTCATCCTTTTCTGTAATCTCATTATGAGCATATGTAAGTGTTCCCATCAAGCTCACAAACAAGTTCTTATTAAACTGTTTATTGATATTCAATGTAACCTCTGCCCCTTGATTCTTCATTTTACCATAATTATCCCAAGGTTGTTTTATAAATCCGGCAGTTATTGGAATCGATTCACGAGGCATAAAAATATTGTGACGGCGTTCGTCAAACAAATCAAATTGTAAATCTACCATACCATTAAATAGTCCCAATTCCAATCCCACATTCGCTTTATTTACTACTTCCCAGGTCAAATTAGGAACTGCAAACTCACCTTCAGCCATACCATTACGATTATACCCGCTCTCGGTACCCCAGTTATATTGTTTCAAATCATCCCATGAATCATTGATAGTAGAAAGATATGCAAAACGTCGTCCATTCAAAGTAGCATTACCTGTTTGCCCATAAGATGCACGTAATTTCAATTTAGAAATAGTTCTACGAAAAGGTTGCATAAATGATTCTTCTGACACAATCCAACCAATAGCCCCTGAAGGAAAAAAACCATAACGTTTTCCCTTAGCAAAATTTTCAGAGCCATTATATCCAAAATTGAACTCCCCTATATATTTCCCTGAATATGTATAAGAAGCACGTCCTGCCATTCCCTGAGTTCGATAAGGTAGTTTCTCTCCTTTATCAAAATGACGACGATTAAATAACAACATGCCAGATACTGCATGTTTTTCCGCAAATGTATGATCATAAGACAAGGTTGCCTCCATATAGAGACTTTTAGTTCCATAAGTCCCTGTAGATTCATGTCCTAATGTATTGCTTCCATTCTCCTTTTTTGTCAACATCAATTCCCCCTCTTCCGTTCTTCCAGAAGCTGCATTATATATATCAGGCTTTGTTGACCGTTTTACTGTCCCCGTAGAATAACGGTCAAAAGAAAATACCCCTTTTACCTTTAATCCCGGAGTTATAAATTTTAAGTCTTGTTCAAGTGAAAATAATGTTTCAATCTTACTAGCACTAGTACGCTGGTACCCCATCTGAGTTGCCATTGCCCACACATTAGACTCCTCAGTTCCTGCAATTTGTCCTGTAGAATATTGTGCTGGAAACTGAAATGGAACAGAACGGAAAGCTCTATTAAAAATCTCACTTACACTTTGTGTTGTAGAATTACGATCTTGCAAATATCCTCCAATATTAAAACGCAGCTGTGTAGTTGGAGATAGCTTTAAATCAACATTTGAACGGACATTATATCTCTGCAACTTAATAGAAGGATCCCACTCTCGCTTTTTGTCACGTTCCAAAATACCGCGTTCATTATAAACAGCGGCCACAAATGAATAACGTAGGATTTCTGTACCACCAGAGATATCTACCGTCACACGCTGATTGGAAGCATGATCCTTAGATACTGCGTCAACCCAATCCACGTCCGGATATAAATCAGGATCATAATTGGCACGAGTTTTCGCAATTTTATCAGTATATATAGGTCTCTGTCCTGTATCGATTAAAACATCATCCAATAATTGCATGTAATCAGCAGCCCCAATATATTCCGGAAGTTTTATAGGTTGTGTAGCTGCAAACTCTGCTTTTACAGTTACACGTGGTTTTCCCACCTGTCCCCGTTTTGTATTAATCAAGATAACACCATTAGCACCGCGTACTCCATAAACAGCACTAGCGGCAGCATCTTTCAATACAGAAAAAGACTCAATTTCTTCCGGATCAATATTATTTAATTCACGTTCAATACCGTCAACTAAAACTAATGGATCACCACCAACTTTTTGAAAGGTACTAATACCACGAATCCAAAAAGTTGAATTATCATATCCCGGTTCCCCCGAACGTTGAACTGCCAATACACCTGCAACCGTACCTGCTAAATTGTTACTCAACGAGCGACTGGTAGATACCTTTAATTTCGCAGGTTCAATTGTTGTAATAGAACCCACTACAGATTCTTTTTTTTGTGCGCCATAAGCCACAACGACAACTTCATCCAACTGACCGACATCTTCTACCATCTGTACATTGACTACTTTTCGATTATCAACGACCTCTTCTTTAGGCACAAAACCTATATAACGGAAAGAGAGCACTGACCTCTTTGCAGGAACAGTAATACTATAATTACCATTCATGTCTGTCAATGAATGTACTGTAGAATCATTTTTTAGAATAATTGTCACACCGATCAAAGGTTCTCCCTTCTCATCTGAAACGTTACCTGTTACCTTTATACCTTTTTGTTGTGTAGCTTGCTGTACTTTAGGAGCTTCTGGTATCGAAATTGTAATTTGTCTTCCCGACATCTTATAATTCAGTCCTGTCTCTGAAAACAGCTCTTTTAACACAGCATCTATTTTCTTATTGGAAACTGAAATGGAGACTTTGTTATTCAGATTTTTCTGAACATTAGCAGAGTATATAAAAATATATTTACTATGTTTTTCGATATAATCTAAAATATCTTTAACTGTAGCATTCTCATACTGTACTGAGAATAGATCTTCTTCGGAATTCCAACTAATAGAATTAGCACCGAATGAAGAAAATGGAATCATAAAAAAGACGTTTATAATGCAAAAAAGCTTAAGTCTTTTCTTTAAGTGTAAAAAAATACTTTTCTTTACCATAAAAATTTCTTTTTAGGTTAACAATTTTGGATTTATTGATTTAACTCAAGGAATTACTATCGGGTAAATACGGCAATATTTATCCGATTTTTTTGTGTATCATGAATAGTATTATCTGTTTCTCATAGGCTATATTGATTTTATAAGATTAATTAAATTGTCATTATTTACTCAAGTATATACTAGTATCACTTTTTTCTACTTCAATAGGGATTGTCTGCCGGATACATTCAATCACCTCATCAATATCATCTTTCAAATCTAGTTTTCCATAAACCTTTTCTTTACCTACCATCGGATCGCATTGAATAGGAATGCCATAATAAATACTCAACTTCTGAATAATATGAGATAAATCATTACCATTTAACAACATGACACCATCCACCCAGCTAATATATTCGGCTACGTCCACTTGCTTCTGATAGGCAATTGCGCCATTGGCTATATTCAGCAAATCACTAGGCACCAGCTGCGCTTTTCTCTCATTCCTATCGGTCACCTCAACAGAACCTTCCACCAATACAATATTAGTTGCCCCCCCCCTGTAGTTTGAAATATTAAACTTCGTACCTAATACCCGTAATTTGAAATCTTCAGATTCTACAATGAAAGGGTGTTGCTTATCATGAGCAACTTCCAGAAACACCTCTCCCTGGGCATATATTTTACGAATATCCCCATTAAAACGACAAGGATAAATCACTTTTGATTGAGAGTTGACAACCAATCGGGTTCCGTCAGACAGTTCAACCCGCACTCTTTTCCCTGCGGGAACAAGTAACTGGTTATATTCCGGTTCGCCCTTTACTTTCTTCTCCTCTTTTTCTCTTATTACTTTAGAATTAACAGCAACCTTTCCTTCTTTTGAATAGGTAACAAAAGCATCCTCATCCAAATTGAGCTGTTCTTTAGCAGTGATAAGAGTCACTTCTTCAACAGACTGGCTGTCCATCTGTTCGGCAATAGCCTGAAAATCTAAATTAGTGTTTTCACTATGAGTTAAGAAGTGGATGGTTGAAATACAAATTAAAATAGAAGCTGCGACAGAAGCAGAAGCTACTAAGAAATAATTTCTTCGACGCCTCATTACATCTCTCCGGATTTTTTGTTTGGTTCGCTCTATTATAGAAGAAGCATCAATCTTTTCATGCCCGCATTTTTCCCAAAAGAATTTCAGTTTCCCGCCTTCAGGTATAGCAGTAAAATCATCCTCAAGCTTTTCTTGAGAATTCAGTTTACCAAATAAATCAGCAAGGCAATGGTATCCTTTTAAGTCCATAATCTTCTTTAATGTTGTTTTATAAATAAAGACGCAACATTCAAAAAAATCTCCTAGTTAAAAATGAACTTTTTTTATTTTTCTCGAAAAGTAAAAATAGCAAGAAGCTCTTTTAAACAATTAAGCCCTTAAAATACAAGCAATTAACAGTATACCTTCAATCACTTCTTACGCAAAACCAGATTCAGATTCTTAGCAATTTCTTCTAAAGCAAAAGCAATATGATTATTGATAGTCTTCACAGATATATTTAATATGTCTGCAATCTCTTTATAAGGCAACCCATCCATTTTAGCCAGAAAGAAAACATGTTTACACTTGGGAGGAAGTTGTTGAATAGCCTCATTTATTCTGGCTATCTCTTCTTTACTAATCATCTTTTCGTCCGGAGATTGAACCGGATCAAATATGAATTCTCCTATCTCATCAAACAACAAATCACTTTTTCCTGTTTCTTTCCTCAAAAAGGAGATAGCCTTTCGATAAGTGATTGTTTGAATCCAAGCATCCATATTATTAATCTGCGCCAAGTCTTTTCTATTTTTCCAGACTTCAAAAAAGACATCACTGACTATCTCTTCCGCTGGCTCTTTTTGTCCTAATAATGCAAATGCATAGTGATATAAACGCGAAGAATAATGTTCCATAAAACGGTTGAAAGCGAATTCATCACCATTTACAATTTTACGTATGTCATCATTTTCAAGTCTCACAGAAGTATTTACAGATTATTTCTAATTAACAAAATTGTGCCAAATATAGTAGTATATTAGCAATTATAAAAATAAAAAACCACAAAAACGGATTAAAAGTTATCAATTACGAAAGATTAAAAAGTAACTTGGTAGGACGTGCCATCAGAGATAGATTCTTTTACGCCTCACGCAATAAGTTTTCAAACATGGGGTTCACCTTTCACCTTTTCTTCGAAACCCTTTATTCATCGAGGGTAGCGGGTGAAGGCTCTTCTTTTCACCGAACTTTTCCCTCTGAACGCTGTACCGTCCTTACTTTAGTGGTTCTTTTTCAATTTAGTTGACTGGTCATTATAGCCCACTACTTCATCTCCAATCTATTAATAGATAAGTTCTGTTTCATTAGGAGTAAAATTACTTTCGTCTAATAGTAAAGTTATTTCCGATAGTACGGAAACTATAAACGCAAATTCTGATCATATAAATGCAAGCTTTGTTTTTATAAACGCAAGCTTCATTTATAAAAACAAAACTTGTATTTATAGTTTGTATCCATTGAAAAACAACTTTACTCCTAGAACAAAAGAAGTTTGCATAGGAGCAAAAGCAACTTATCCAGTAATAGACTACATGTAAGCTATTACTAAATTACATAAAAGAATGACTCAATCATCATTCATGCATTTGCATCCGGTACAATTCATTTTTCTAATTAAATACGAGGTGAAGGAGTGCCCCTTCACCCGCTATCGCTGATGAATAAAGGATTTCGAAGAAAAGGTGAAGAGTGAAGGGTATGTTCTCAACATTTCCTGTATGGTCACTTAAAGTAATGCTTTTAGCAATCAGAAAGCATCGGAACTTTTGAAAGACCCAAATATTGATTTATAAAAGCCTCTTCCTTAAATAACGTACAGGATACCACACAGAAAGGAATCCGACTGCCAAAACGGTGATAAAAATAAGTACCACATCCCAAGCATGAACGCTGACAGGATAGGCATCTACAACAAAAGTACCACCACCGCCTCCCAATGAAATTATACCGAATTTCTGTTGGATAAAACATAGGATTAAGCCCAGGGCAATACCGGAGATAGCGCCAAAAAGAGAAATGAGACGTCCTTCAAAGAGGAATATTCGGGAGATGAGTTTATCATTAGCTCCAAGACTCCGCAAAGTTACTACATCATCCTTCTTATCCAAGATCAACATAGAAAGAGAGCCTATCACATTAAAACAGGCTATCATTAAAATAAAAGTGAGGAACAAATAAGAGATTAGTTTCTCTATCTCCATAATACGGAAAACATCTGCCTGTTGCTGATAACGATTCTGAACAACAAAATCATCACCTAGTATGTTTTCTATTTTAGATTGTACCGATGAAGTATTTACATTAGGTTTCAATTTCAATTCCATCGCAGAGACTTCTGTTGTATAATCCAGAAGCTGACGAAGAAAATCGAGAGAAGTCAGAATATATTTTCCATCATATTCTTGCTGATTCACCACAAATACGACACCTGGAGAATACAGATAATCACGGTTAAAAGAAGCGCCGGGATTTGCCATGTTCACTTTGACATTTCGCTTGGGAAGATATACCTGAAGAGGATCGACAAACTCCAAACCAGTTCCCAAGGTCGCAACCAATTCCACTCCCATGACGCCATAATTCACGATCGAATCATGAAGAACGAATTCTCCCGCGCCATAAAGTATGCTGTCTATGGCCGTCAACTCTTCAAAATTATCTTCCACCCCTTTTAGTACAACCATAGCCTGACGGTCCTTGTATTGCACCATTGCATTCTCTTCGAGCGTCTCTGTAAACACCTCCACTTCAGGAAGCGCACAAACGGCACGAATCCGTTCATCTTGTGCATCAAAAACCTTTCCTTCACGGACCGTAATTTTCAACTGCGGATCAAAAGCCGTAAAAAAGCTGGCCACCATATCCTGAAATCCATTAAAAACAGAAAGAGTGCAAACCAAAGCAAGCGTAGCAAGAGCCACCCCACATACGGAAATGCCGGATATGATATTAATAGCATTATGCTTTTTCTTTGAAAAAAGATAACGCCTGGCTATATAAAAAGGGAAGTTCACCTCTGCAATGAGTTATTTCACTTCAGCAATGAATCTATTTTCTCAATATAATCCAATGAATCATCCACGAAGAATTTCAGTTCAGGAATGATACGTAGCTGGTGACGTACACGAGTCCCAAGCTCATAACGAATGGATTTCATATTGTTATTGATATTCTTCACCATCTCTTCTGCTTTCTCTGAAGGAAAAACACTGAGGTAGACACGGGCAATACTCATATCAGGACTAATGCGAACTGCGCTAACAGAGACCAATGTACCCGGCATGGACTTTGTTTGAAGCAGGAATATCTCACTTAGCTCTTTCTGCAACAGGCGAGATATCTTATTCTGTCTGGTTGTTTCCATAAGTTATTTACTGTTTTACGATTTACTACTTACTATTTTCTTCCTTATGATCGTTAATCCGTCACGCAAAGGAAGTATTACTTTTTCCACTCGCACATCTTGTGCTACCAAATCATTAAAGGCTTTAATACCAATTGTTTGAGCGTCCGTATTGCGAGGTTGTTCAAGCACATGCCCGTCCCACAAAGTATTATCAGCAATGATATATCCGCCTTCGGAAAGATACGCCAATGTCATCTCGTAGTATTCAATATACTTACGTTTATCGCCATCAATAAAAGCCATATCAAAAGTAACACCTAAACGCGGAACAAGTTCTAAAGCATCACCTATATAAAAACGAATTTTATCGGCAAACGGTGATTTCTCCAGCCATGGACGGGTAAAGTCCTCTTGTTCATCATTGATCTCAAACGTATGCAACAATCCACCTTCCGGCAGACCTTCCGCCAAACAAAGGGCAGAATAGCCGCTATACGTTCCGATTTCCAATATCTGACGAGGCTGAATCATTTCTACAAACATCTTCAGCATCCGTCCCTGCAAATGCCCGGAAGCCATACGAGGACGAAGGAGCTTTACATGCGTATCCCGATAGAGCGATTTCAAGTAATCGCTCTCGGGATCAATATGCTGCAAAATATATTCGTCTATCGATTCGGTTTCCTGCATATAACTTACCTCTTTAAAAATTAAAGATAGCGGTTGTTGTTAGGTAATACAGTCTCCTCTGCATGCTTCAAAGCATCTTCCACTACATTGATTTCGAGGAATGAGGTCTTTGTTCCTGCCTTACCACTACTTAAATAACCGACCATATCGGAAGGCTGCAAACGGCCTTCTTTCAACAGACGGCGCAATGCCGCAAAGTAATATTGCTGTCCGTTAGCCAATTCCGGCATATAGATAGCTTCCACACCATAAGACAAAGCCAAATGACGCATTGTCTTTTCTTTATAGCAGATAGCCAGCACTGGATACTTTCCACGGAAAGCAGCCAGATTACGAGCAGTGCGTCCGCTATAACTATCAGTGATAATAGCACGTATTTTTAGCTTAGAAGTAGCTTTTACTGCTTGTTTAGCAAGGAACGCCGTAACATCATTACTATTCTCATCTAACGGAATACGGATATCATTTTCTTCCAGTTTATCTTTTTCTGCCTGAGCCGCAACTTTAGTCATTGTTTTCACCGCTTCTACCGGATACTTACCATAAGCGGTTTCTCCGCTCAACATCAAAGCATCTGTACGATAGTAGATTGCATTGGCAATATCAGTCACTTCCGCACGAGTCGGACGAGGATTATTTATCATTGTATGGAGCATTTGAGTAGCAACGATTACCGGCTTCTTTGCCAGAATACACTTGCGAATCAATACACGCTGGATTCCCGGAATACGTTCTTGAGGCACTTCGATACCCAAGTCACCACGGGCAACCATTACGCCATCTGCCACTTCCAGAATTTCATCGATATTATCCACCCCTTCCTGATTCTCAATCTTAGCAATAATCTTAATATCACTATTATGTGCATCCAGAATTTCACGTATGTCAAGTACATCCTGACGGTTGCGCACGAAAGAGTGAGCGATAAAATCAATATCCTTTTCGATAGCATAAAGAATATTGTTACGGTCTTTTTCCGTTAATGAAGGAAGATTGATGCGAACACCCGGGACATTTACGCTTTTACGGCTTCCCAAAGTAGCATCGTTCTTAACTTCACACAGCAAATAACCATCCGTCTTATCAATAACTTCCAGTTCCAGATCGCCATCATCAATCAGAATCGTACCACCGATATTCAGGTCAGACACAAAGTTCGGATATGAAACAGCAATACATTCACGAGTTGTTTCCAAATCCGGATTACCTACAATCTTTACTTTCTCTCCTATTTTATATGGAATCGGCTCTGCATTAGCCGTCGTACGAACTTCCGGACCTTTTGTATCCATCAAAATCGCAATACGGTTGGACACAGCACGTACATTTGCAATCAAAGCTTCAAAACCTTCACGGCTAGCATGCGCTGTATTCATACGCACTACATTCATCCCAGCTTCAAACAACTGTTTTATAAAATCCACATCACAACGTCTATCCGAGATGGAAGCCACAATCTTAGTCTGTTTCAATAACATAGTCTTTCTACCTATTATATATTATTACCTTATTTATTATCTATCCAATAAAGCCTCCAAAGCCAAACGGTACGAATTTAGCCCAAAGCCACAAATCACTCCTTTACAAGCGCAAGCAATCATCGACACATGCCGGAAAGACTCGCGACTATGCACATTGGATATATGCACCTCAATCACCGGAGATGTCACAGAACGAATAGCATCCTGCAAAGCTATGGAAGTATGTGTATACGCACCTGCATTCAAGATTATACCATCCACATCAAATCCCACCTGCTGTATGCAGTCTATCATTTCTCCCTCGATGTTCGATTGAAAATAGTCGATCTCCACGTCAACGTATCTTTTGCGAAGATCAGCCAAGTAATCTTCAAATGTAACGCTTCCGTAAATGGAAGGTTCACGCTTACCCAACAGATTAATATTCGGGCCATTAATAATTTGTATCTTCATCGCGCAATCCTGTTTTTTTATACCTTTGTATCTGAAAGAATGTGCAAAGGTAGAAAAAAGAAATGGAAATCAACGAAAAAAAGCATAAGAAGGAACAACAAGAGCTGATAATCAGGAAGTATCAGCAGTATCTCAAACTGGAAAAGTCCTTATCTCTTAATACGCTGGATGCCTATCTGACGGATCTGGACAAACTGATGAGCTTTCTGACATTGGAAGGGATTAACGTATTGGACGTATGCCTGTCCGATCTTCAACGTTTTGCGGCCGGATTACATGACATCGGTATTCATCCCCGTTCACAAGCCCGCATCTTATCAGGAATCAAATCATTCTTCCGTTTTCTCATCATTGAAGACTACTTGGAAGCAGACCCCAGTGAGTTATTAGAAGGACCTAAAATAGGCTTTAAACTTCCTGAAGTACTGACTGTAGAGGAAATTGACCGGATTATCTCCGCCGTCGACCGCAGCAAAGCTGAAGGACAGCGAAACAGAGCTATTTTAGAAACACTATACAGCTGCGGACTTCGGGTATCAGAGCTTGTCACCCTCAAGCTGTCCGACCTCTATTTTGATGAAGGCTTTATCAAAGTAGAAGGAAAAGGAAGCAAACAACGACTCGTACCAATCTCCCCCCGGGCTATTAATGAAATAAAGCTTTACATCACAGACCGTAATCAGATTGAAGTGAAAAAAGGGCATGAGGATTTCGTTTTCGTCAGTCAGCGGAGAGGCAAAGGACTTTCCCGGATTATGATCTTTCATATGATAAAAGAATTAGCACAAAAAGCGGGTATTACCAAAAACATCAGTCCGCACACATTCCGACACTCCTTTGCCACTCATTTACTGGAAGGTGGAGCCAATTTGAGAGCCATTCAATGTATGCTCGGACATGAATCCATTGCGACAACGGAAATCTATACCCACATCGACCGCAATATGCTTCGTAGTGAGATTATCGAGCATCACCCACGAAATATCAAGTATAGGAAAGAAAAAGAGGAGTTATTTCATTAAATTATGATAAAATCGCCCCCTTATCTATATAATTATATTAAGAATTAATATCTTTGCGTTACTTTTTCTGTGTGAGCAGAAGGAGGTTGGCAAATTGACGATATTTCAATTACAAACATTTAATTTATACCTAAAATGACTAAGAAGTTGTACTTGCCTTTACTCATGGCAATGGTTGTTGCATTATTCTCTTCTTGCAGCAAAAAAATGGGTGAATTGTCAGCTGATTACTTCACTGTTACTCCGCAAGTGCTGGAGGCAGTAGGTGGTAAAGTTCCTGCGACCATCAATGGTAAATTTCCTGAAAAGTATTTCAACAAGAAAGCGGTTGTAGAAGTTACTCCGGTTTTGAAATGGAATGGCGGCGAAGCTAAAGGCCAACCAGCTACTTTCCAAGGTGAAAAAGTGGAAGGTAACGACCAGACTATCTCTTACAAGATGGGCGGTAGCTACACGATGAAAACTTCTTTTGACTATGTTCCTGAAATGGCTAAGTCAGAATTGTATCTGGAATTCAAAGCTACTATCGGAAAGAAAGTAGTGACTATTCCTGCTGTGAAAATTGCTGATGGTGTAATTTCTACTTCTGAATTAGTAAACAATACATTAGGTAATGCTAACCCTGCATTGGGCGAAGACGCTTTCCAACGTATCATCAAAGAAAAACACGATGCCAACATCATGTTCTTGATCCAACAAGCTAACATTCGTTCCAGCGAATTGAAGACTGCTAAAGAATTCAACAAAGAAGTAGCTAACGTTAACGAAGCTGCTAACAAGAAGATCAGCAACATCGAAGTTTCTGCATACGCTTCTCCTGATGGTGGTGTAAGCTTGAATACTACTCTTGCTGAAAACCGTGAAGGCAACACAACTAAGATGTTGAGCAAAGACCTGAAGAAAGCAAAAATCGATGCTCCGATCGATGCTAAATACACTGCACAGGACTGGGAAGGTTTCCAAGAACTGGTTTCTAAATCTAACATCCAAGACAAAGAGTTGATTCTCCGCGTTATTGCAATGTACCAAGATCCTGCTCAAAGAGAAAGCGAAATCAAGAACATCTCTGCTGTATACAAAGAATTGGCTAACACTATTCTTCCTCAATTGCGTCGTTCTCGTTTGACTTTGAACTATGAAATCATCGGTAAGTCTGACGAAGAAATCGCTAAGTTGGCTTCTTCTAATCCTTCTGAACTGAACGTAGAAGAATTGTTGTATGCTGCTACACTGACTAGCGACCCTGCTAAGCAAGAAGTTATCTACACCCAAGCTACCAAACAGTTCCCGAACGATTACCGTGGTTACAACAACTTAGGTAAATTGGCTTACCAAGCCGGTAACATTGACAAAGCAGAATCTTACTTCAAGAAAGCTGCCAGCGTTAATGCTACTCCTGAAGTTAACATGAACTTAGGTTTGATCTCTTTGATGAAGGGTGACAAAGCTGCTGCAGAAGCATACTTCGGTAAAGCTGCCGGCACAAAAGAACTTGGCGAATCTATGGGTAACCTGTACATCGCTCAAGGTCAATATGAAAGAGCAGTAAACTCATTCGGTGACTCTAAGACTAACAGTGCTGCTTTGGCTCAAATCCTTGCTAAGGACTACAACAAAGCTAAAAATACATTGGCTAACGTAGAAAGACCTGATGCTTACACTGACTACCTGATGGCAGTTTTAGGTGCTAGAACTAATAATTCTTCTATGGTAACAAGCAGCTTGAAGAGCGCAGTTGCTAAAGATTCTTCATTAGCTAAGAAGGCAGCTACTGACCTGGAATTTGCTAAATTCTTCACAAATGCAGATTTCATGAACATCATTAAATAAGAGAATTACCACTCTATTTTAAATATTAAGAATTGCCTGTCATTATAAATGACGGGCAATTCTTTTTTTTTATCTGTAAAAACCGTACTTTCGCAGAAAAGAAATCAAAGCAATGAAAAAGAGTAGCATTTTAATCCTCATAATCATTTGTCTATGCAGCTGTGGTAAATCTTCAAAGAAGGTTAGCATAACCGGGGAAATCAAAGGTCTGGGCACAGATACGCTTTATCTGTATGGGATGGACGAATCATTCGACCGGATAGATACCATTTTCGCGAAGAACGATAAATTCTCTTATACAGCTTCAATAGACACCATTACTTCTGCCTTTTTACTTATTGACAATCAGACAGAATATCCAATCTTCCTTGACAAAGGAAATCAAATCAAAATAAAAGGAGATATCAATCACCCGGAATATCTGGATATCAATGGTAATATATATAATGAAGAGTTTACAAACTTTCAGAAAGAACTAAATAGCCTGCCTACCCCATCCGAGAAAGATTTAGAGCAAAAAGCAGAAGAATTCATCATGAAGCATCATTCTTCTTTTGTCAGCCTCTACTTGTTGGATAAATACTTTGTTCAGAAAGATTCGCCCGATTTCAACAAAATAAAGAAGCTAATTGAAGTCATGACAGGAATATTGCAAGACAAGCTGTATATTGAACAGCTCAACGAAGCCATCTCACTGTCAGAGAAAACAGAAACAGGCAAATATGCTCCCTTCTTCAGTCTATCTAACATAAAAGGAGAGAAAATTACCCGGTCATCAGAAGATTTCAAGAAAAAGAACTTGTTAATCAACTTTTGGGCTTCATGGGGAGATAGCATTTCCAATCACCAAAGCAATACCGAGTTAAAAGAGATCTATCAGAAATATAAGAAGAACAAACATATAGCCATGCTCGGTATCTCCCTTGATATGGATAAACAAGAATGGCAGGATGCTATAAAACGTGATACGCTCAATTGGGAACAAGTCTGTGATTTTAGCGGACTAAATTCCGAAGTAGCCAAACAATACGCCATCAAGCAAGTTCCCAGCAACATTCTTCTGTCGGCAGACGGTAAGATTCTCGCGAAAAACCTCAAAGGAGAACAATTGAAGAAGAAAATTGAGGAAGTAGTCACTGCTGCTGAAGAAAAGGAAAAACAAGACAATAAGAAGAAAAAATAATCAATAATCAAACGTGTTAATTAAAGTATTCGGAGCGGCTGTTCAAGGGATTGATGCAACACTCATCACAATCGAAGTCAACAGCTCGCGCGGCTGTATGTTCTATCTCGTCGGCCTTCCGGATTCTGCGGTCAAAGAAAGCCATCAACGCATCATCTCCGCATTACTGGTGAATGGTTATAAAATGCCCACCAGCAATATAGTAGTCAACATGGCACCTGCTGACATTCGAAAAGAGGGTTCAGCTTATGACTTGCCTCTTGCCATCGGATTATTAGGAGCTAGCGAAACAATCTCTTCCGAGAAGTTTTCCCGCTATTTGCTAATGGGCGAACTAAGTCTGGACGGAAGTATCCAACCTATCAAAGGTGCGCTTCCCATTGCTATCAAAGCTCGCGAGGATGGTTTCGAAGGACTAATCATTCCCCAACAAAACGCACGGGAAGCTGCTGTTGTCAATCAATTAAAAGTATATGGAGTCAGTAATATCAAGGAGGTCGTCGAGTTCTTCAATAATGAACGCGAATTAGAGCCGACTGTTGTCAATACACGGGAAGAATTCTATCAACAGCAGACCAACTGTGACCTGGATTTTGCAGACGTAAAAGGACAAGAGAATGTAAAAAGGGCACTAGAAGTTGCGGCAGCCGGAGGACATAATTTAATAATGGTAGGCGCTCCGGGCAGCGGTAAATCAATGATGGCCAAACGCCTTCCTTCCATTCTTCCTCCTCTTTCACTGGGTGAAAGTTTAGAAACCACCAAGATACATTCAGTTGCCGGACAACTGAAACGCGGGTCCTCATTGATTTCCCAACGTCCATTCCGCGACCCACACCACACAATTTCCCAAGTGGCGATGGTTGGTGGAGGTAGTTTTCCACAACCGGGAGAAATCAGTCTGGCACATAATGGAGTACTTTTTTTAGATGAACTATTCTCAAAGCTATTTAACCATTGTATATTGTTATATATCAACTATTTAATCAGACAGAACAACCATTCAATCCAGTAAAATTCAGTTTCCGCACCGATGCAAGCCCAACAAAGCCTCACAATCGGTCAGCCTCTCATCTCAATTCCTGCTGTCTCCTTTGAAGAAGAAAAGTAAATTCCGACCTAGAGCACCCTCTCAACTCCAATATTCACAATTTCAACCTAGTATTAGTTTACTCTCAATTACTATAGAGTTCTTTACAATACCAATTTCACAGATAGAGTTTCTATGAGAAGTAGCTGTTTCCAAATCAATAGCAACGAAATCTAAGTTCCCCATATATGTCTTATATTATGTGAGATAATATAGCAAGATTATGTTTGATTCTGATTATATATGCTATACTTCTTTATAATTGGGTAGCTCTAATAAAGTGCGAAGAAGTTCATCTTTATTCCTATCCTCATCTTTAATATGTTCTTCTAATCCTTTAATATTGGATTCTACAAGTTCATTACATATATCCTTCTGCACTTCCTTTAGCATATCTAAGCTGATTAAAGTTCTCATCTCAAATATATTAACATCCTCTAGTGGACTACCTAGTGTTATGAATTTATCAAAAACGAATATGTAGTTATCGGGATATTTGTCATACCGTATCATTGCTCCTACACTGAAACGCGCTTCATTCTCGAAGAATTTCATTATAACATCTAGTTTATTGCCATGTTTACGTTTAAGAATCCTATCTCTATATCTATCAAAGAAATGTGGTATATATGCACCGTTCTTACCTATTTTAATAATGGTGCTAGGACAGGTCACTACATATATGCCTTCCGGTTGGCGGTAACATCTTGCAATTAATGGTATAAACTTATGCTTCCAGTATGCATTAAAGCTATATCTGATAATATATATATGACCTGTGTTGGTGGTAATCTTTATAGGTTTAAAAGTGAAATGGTCTATTCCTTTGGTCTGTATATACTTTAGGTATCTATCCTTCATTCCGAAGAAGTCTACTTCCCTTTCTCGGAGATATTCTTCATAATCTATCTTATATTCATCAAGGACTTTTGTGTACAGCATAACCTATTACTATTAACTAGAAAGGGTATCCAAATGGATACCCTAAAGTGTTTACTTAGTAGTATTAATTAGTAGAAGAATCTAAAATAGCTTGTAGTATGTCTGTTGGAATATCTTTAAGAAGCTTCTTCTGGTTCTCTAATTTGAGTTCCTTGCAGTTCTTAATCCATTCCTCGTACTTCTCGATTTGCCTGTCACACCAACAAACCATATCAGCCGGTGTTGCAGTATTACCAAACCAAGAGCCATACAAATCAAATAATTCTTCACGACTTAACACTACACAAGTTGCTTCATTCTGATTCTCCATAATGATAAATTAATTAGGGTAAATAAATTAACCTTTAAATCTACTCAAAGGCTTGCCGTTCCTTACGGTATTAGTCCATAAGTTGTTTACAAGTAAACGAACATAAAGCGCAATTAAGCCATTATGGTATCTCTAAATGAAACGCCACAAATGTACAAATATATTTTAAATAAGCAATCAAGTCTAATATAATTTATGCTATAAATTAATGTGTTATTGTAGATATATATCATAATGGTCTTGAATGATAGTATGGAACTAGGTATATATTCATAGTAGTTATAATACTTTATAATACTACAGTATCTTATAGTAATACAGCATACTAATAGACTGTAGTAATCTATATACATTCTATCAATGTCTTTATAACTAGAATTTGCCTGTTGTCATACTGTAAATATCCAATAAGGTGAACGCAAGTGGGACAGAACTGTTGAGAGTTTGACTTATTACACTCCGAACGGTTCTGTCTCATTTTTCGGAGATTCATGGCTGCAAGCACTCTCACGTGTGTTTATCCATGCGGACGAGAGCGGAGAGGTGAATACGCAACGCTAACATTCCCTACGGCTTGTCAATCTTGAAATGACCGCTCCGTTTATCTTCCAGACTTGCCACCATAAATCTAATTCGTTTCAAATGAGTGGGCTGACCTATCCGGCACTTGGAATTTGAGACTGTGACATATCAGAGACACAATAATTTACATCGGGCTTTGAACTGCCGACTGATACGCCCAGAAGTGAAAAATAATTCAAGGCAAGACGTGCACTGTTCACCTGCACACCGTAAATCAGAGCAAGATTCGTTTTCAAGTTCCGAATCAGTTTCCAAGCTAGCAGAAAAGAGCATATCTTCACTTCATAAGGCTCTCAACATAAAGTTTTAAGAAAGTTTACGAAGCGTTTTGGCACCTCACCGAAGTGCAGTATCTTTGCACTACCAACATGAGATAAGGGTGGTATCACTGAAACTACTAAATTACCCACTTGAAACATATCTGAATATACCTACCGATTCAATCCACCTTATCTTGCCAGATTACCTATTTAATAATTATTCATGGTACTAAGAATGAGTGAGGAAACAGAACTTACATTCAAACAGTTACGTGAGCTTGCATTAGCCCACCATATAGCAGATAATAGAACGATGATTGGAATATGGGCTAAGCTCAATGGATATTCCAAGAGACGCAAGCAGAGAGATAACAAGGTTTACACCGTTTACATCAAGATGAATAATGATACATGAATAACTTCTAATGAAGGGAGGACAGTAATACTGGTTCTCCCTTTTACCGTTAATAAGTAAGCATACTAGACAGGGTATGTATTTGCAACTAATCATCTAATTAGTATCACTATCTACTAATGTGCTTGCTAATACAGCAAAGTTATGTGCTGAAATATTGATATTGCCAGATTATAAGGGTGTGCTTATTCCCCCTTTAGCGGTGTGCTTAATCCCCTTTTGGAGCGTGCTTATTCACCCCCTGTCTATACTCCTAGATACTACACTCCATACAGCCATACTGTAAAGTTCTGACGAACTTTCAGTAGGCGGGATAAGTAGAATATATAAATCAATAATATATGTGGCATTATAATAATAATTTATATGAGAAGCTAAGTGAACTAAGGAAAGTGAACAGACTAAGTTCCACTAAAATGAGATTCTTGTTAAAGACCAATCAGATTATCTTGATTAACCATATTGAGCGTTTGCCTTATGAAAGACACGAAACTTCCATTCAAGGAGTACACAGTAATGAGTAATAATCTGATTCAGAATCTAAACTGTTCAGATGTGTACAGGGCTTATACCTTGCTATTAACAGCAGATAAAGATTCTTTGGAAACCAATACCACATTAAAACAGCTTGCAGGGTTTGTAGGGGAAGAACTGGATAATTACAAGAAGAGTAAAGGTACATTATCCTTCAATGACAAATTAAGGGCTACAGGCGAGGTTGTTATACGTGATATAGATTCCAAACAGAAGGACAGACATTGGACTATGTACAGATTCAACCAAGTAGAGCCAGGCAATTATAGAAGAATTGGCAGAGAGTTCTACGATACTTACAATACTTTAGATTTGAAGCTAAGAGGATTCATATTAAAACTATTCAGTGTAACAGAGCCGCATAGCCATGTTATCAAATTATCACCCATAAGGAAATTGGAGAAGCGTATTCACATGGGACATGATACTATTAGTCGGTACATAGAGCAGTTAAAGGATTTGGATTTATTGGATGAAATTGGTGACTGTCTGATTCTAAAGGTCAAAGGCTTAATAATAGACCAGCCTAAAGATAAGCAAGTAAAGAAACTAATTGCCATGTTCGACCACATGATAGACTTCAACGAAGGCAATAACAAACCATTATCCAGAGAATGTATGATTTATAAGAAGTATAAGGAGAATGGATTTAAAGATGTCAAGAATATCCACGCTTTTATGAAGTCAATACAAGCAGGTACAGTAGGTAGAAAGCGACCTGTTAAGGAAGATATACCTTATGAGATTATTCTGTAGTTAGTTTGTAAGCAATAAAGCTCCAGACCATTAAACGGGTTTGGGGCTTATGAATCTGAAATAATTTGGGACAAAATACATATTCCTTTAAAGAGATATTGATTATTTAGTTTTCTATACAATTCAATTGTATAAAATATCAATTTGCAAGAATATACAAGTGATAAATTAAGACCAGTCTAATGTTTTAAGTTGGTTATATTATAAAAAGAAACAAGATAAATTTTATTGTTATAAAGACAAGACATATTAAATGAAGAATCCTCCTAGAATAAATAATTGGTGATATTTATTTACTCTGATATATGTTTCTTATTAGCACATTAGCAGTTTTTAGTTATTATATACAATACCATATCACACACCATGACAAAGTTTAGAACTAATGGCAATTTTTCAGTATTTCTACAGTATATTCGTTTTATAAAATCATGAATTTACGTAGCTATATTTCAATATTTATTATTATTTATAAGATAATTGTTCAACAGTAGTAAAATAATGTACTTTGACTTTTGATAATTTATTATTTTGTGTAATTTTGATAGCAAATAACTAAAATGTAATATTATGTTAGCGAATGAGGTAATTTATATTGATATTGATGATTTTGTAAGTAATGTTGAAACACTAATAAATCAGGGTATAGCTGATATAAGAGAAAGTGGAAATCTATTTAAGGTTTATGGAACTTGGTATAGAATTTATTCAGATTATGTAAAATATCAAGGTATGAGAGTCAATCTTAAAAAGGGCATTGATGGGAATAATATAGATATTTCTCTTTATAGTGCTTGGACTGTTGGTGGTAAACTAAGTGAATCGAGAATTATGGTTGGTAAACTGTATGATAAACTGCATGAAATATACATATTTCATCAATTATTTAATAATACAAATGTTGTAAAATCACTGAAAAAATATACCAGTATAATCAAAAGATGCACATCGTTAGAGAAATTCTCTGATAACATATTTATACTGTGTTTTAATAATAATAAATATTGCTTTACTAAAAAGGAAAGATATAATTCTCTATGCAATAATATAGAGCAGTATGTTGAGGTAGATAAGTATGATAAACACACACCATCATTAGTTTATAAAAGTGACAATATAGATTCAATCCAATCATTGTATTCTATTCTTAATACGGTTTACTATATTAATAAAACAAAACAAGGTTATGGCATTGATTATACATTAGCCTGTGCTTTAGGTATAGCTGATAATTAGTCCCTCAATATACAATAAATAATAACGGATTCGAGGATGTAAGTTATTAATATTGAAGCTCCAGACCATAACAGGTTTTGGGGCTTTTTATGTATATCCCCAACTCAAAAATATAGGTACTTGAAATTCATACCCCCGACCCTTTTATTGAGGAAGTGTTTTTTATTTGGAGTTTATGCAGTGATAGAGTGAAATATTTGATTTGTCAGTGAGCGTATCAGATGTATATCGTGCATAAGCCCCTTCTATTACCCTATAGTCCCCTCACCAATCATTAGGAAAAATGAAAGGATAACATGAATTGCCATTCAGCCCACAAACCTTTTGAACTTCTGAAATGTGCGGACTTATCAACGATTTGTATATGTCTACATATAAAGATGCACAAAGGAAAGTGAATGAATAGTACTTCATGTCAAACCCTCATTTTGTCCTTAAATACACTATTTACTAATCTATTATTATGCGTATGGAGAATTTAAAGATTTTATTGACGTTTGGAATAATTCTAATTGTGCCAGTAGTCTTAATGCCACAGTTCTTTATTGGATTATTAATACTGATTGTGGCTTGCTTAGCTTTCAGACAGAGGAATTTCTAATATTAACTTAATAATTACAGATTATGGAATCAACATTACAGATTATGCCAGTACAAAGAACTAGTAGAAACTTTGGTGAATTTGCAGAAGAAGCGGTAATAATTGAAGAGCCAATTATTAAGCAGAAACGACCTCTATTCATTGAAGCCAATACGATTGAAGCCAGTTTGGAGCATCTAAGGAATGATTGTATTATACCCGTATTCGCAAAGGACAACGAAGCTACATTATCTCATGTGGCTTTCATTGAAGCGGTACAGGATGCAACCAATACATTCTTTAGCGGTGAACAAATTGAATCGCCAGATATTCGTGTTTCTCATGTAATCAAAGGTAGGATTCCCGAAGCAATACACAAACCAGCCAATCAGTTATTAGAAAGTGATAAGACTATCTACTACGAAAGGTGCGCTTTTGTTATTGAAGTTCCTACTATCTATGAGACAGTACACGGTAACAGGCTAACCCTTACTATTGGTGGTGTAAGAGCTTATAACCACACCAATCTTTATTCAAAGAAGGGTGCGGAGCGGTTTAAAGTGTTTATTGGCTTTACTTGTAAGGTTTGCACAAATCTATGTGTATCTACAGACGGTTATCTTAGTTGCTTGGAAGTTACCAATACAAGGGATTTATATCAAGCGGTATTGGAAATGTTCCACAAATACGATGCAGCCAAACACATACATTTGATGCAGTCTTTAGGCAATACCAGTATGACAGAGCATCAATTCTGCCAACTACTTGGAAGAATGAGACTTTATCAATCACTACCGCAAGGCTATCAAAAGGATATACCTAAAATGTTGCTTACTGATACACAGGTTAACAATGTGGCTAAAGCATATATCAATGATGAGAACTTTGGCAGCTTGGGGAATGATTTGTCTATGTGGAAGTTCTACAACTTGCTCACAGGTGCAAATAAGAGTAGCTATATAGATTCATTCTTGGATAGAGCCTATAATGCTACAGAACTTGCAACGGGTATATGTTCCGCTTTACATGGTGATGACAAGTATCAATGGTTTCTTAGTTAGTGGTATTACAGAGTACTTAAAAGGGGCATCCATATAATAAGGGTGTCCCTTGATTATTCATTACCTATTAATACTCAAAAGATTATGTTACAAGCGTTATTAGTCGTTATATCTTGGATTATCTTGTTACTTGTTATGTGTGCAATTTCACCTGTTGTATTCTTCTTGATGATTGTTTGGACTATATACAAGATTATTACAATGAAGTAGTACATGAAGAACTAATAAGGGTATCTATATACTATATATAGGTACTCTTTCTCTATTATTAGCCAGTAGTATAATATTCACTTCTATTATTAGTGAATGTTTAACTAGTAATCAGCAAGTTAGATATTCCAGTTTAAAATTAATATTCACTTATATTAGTTTCACTATAAAACAGAACGTTATGTCACTTAAATATTCAAGTACAACAGCAGATTATCTGCAATGGAGCGAAGCGATGAACTTAATAAGAAAATTGGCAAGGGATAATAATTATAAGATGTCACTTCTTATCGCTTTGGGTTGCTTCACAGGTTTAAGAATTTCTGATATTCTTGCTTTGAGGTGGAATCAGATATTAGATGCAGAAGAATTTACCATTATAGAGATTAAGACAGGGAAGCAAAGGACAATTAGGATTAATATGCAGCTACAGCAACATATCAGAGATTGTTATGAGCATATAAATCCAGTTGGCATAAATGCACCTGTATTAATGAGTCAGAAGGGGACAGTGTACACAGTTCAGAGAATCAATGTCATGCTGAAAGAGATTAAGAAGAAGTACAAGTTGCATATAGGCAATTTCAGTTGCCATTCTCTTAGGAAGACCTTTGGTAGACAGGTTTATAATATGAACAGTGATAATTCAGAACTTGCACTTGTTAAGCTCATGGAGCTATTCAATCATTCCAGTGTATCAATTACTAAAAGATACTTAGGATTGAGACAGGAAGAACTATTAAATACCTATGACTGTCTTAGTTTCTGATAATTGAGATTTGAGACAGAATGAATCGGAGTTTACTTATTTATACTCTGAATAGTTCTGTCTCAATTTATGGATATTCAGAGTAGAAATAGCTCTCAACTCTCATTTTAACAGATACATTTAATTGCAGAATAAAATACCTTTCATTATCTTTGTGCCAATCCTAGAAATAGGAGGACATATTAACGAAAGGCATTTTGTTATTGTCTCTATTCATCGAATCTTGCAAATTTGAAACCATACAGAGACAGTAACAACAATGCCCGTGCTGATGTTTACTTTCTACTCCAGTAGAGTAGCCTGTAATATTATTGGCATGGGTAACTGTTGTTATATCTTGTATGGTAGGTTTTGCAAGAACCTGATGAATGAGGTGTACAATGGTTCCCATGCCTTTCTGTATGTAGAACTGTATCTATTGGGAACTAGATACAACTAATAATAGACTATGGAACAGGCATATTTACAACTAGTCCCTACCTCTCAAACAGTATGTAGACTGTTAAAATCTTTACTAAATCCAGAGATTAGGCATTTTTATATTAAAATCTTTGGGTAAATAAACTAAGTAATTATTATATTTGTGACAAGATAAAGTATTATAGCAGTCAATTATATGCTATCGGTTCTCTAATACTTTAAATACTATGATTAACTACTTTCTTGGGGAGAATTGGGAAGTATAAATCAATATCTATAAGAAGCAGACATACTACTTATTTACCTATTCAGTTCTATTATCAGATAGTAGAATGAATCCACAGAATTATATTCAACCTTTTAACAAGGATTATTTAGATTATATACCCTTCACTATGAAAGGTTGAATGGGTATATCGTATATGTAAAGTAGAATATATAAACACAATTATAATAGATAGATTATGGGATTATTTGGTAAATCAGAAGAAGAAATACGGATTGAAATCATTCAACGTGAAGTTAGAATTATTAATCCTCTTATAATGAGCTTATTAACAATTGAGGAGAAAGGTAAGTATTATTGCCAAGGTCATACTTCAGAAATCCGTGATATAAATAACAAATTAATGATGCACATGCAAGTAATTCAGGAATATTCAAACAATATGCATCCCTCTAGCTTTGTCAAAATACCAGTACAATGGTCTGACGGAGTGTCAACAGGAAGTATGTTCGATTGGATGACACTTGTAACTACAACTATAAATAATGTAGCAGACCAATTAGAAGAATGGGGGATATATATATTATGAGAACGCAAGGGATAATTGTATTAGGTAAATTGCTTGTCGAGTTGGCAGCAGTTGACGGAAGACCAAATGATAATGAGTTGATGTATATATTTCAACTTATGAATAAACTCTCTATTCCGTTAGAGGAACTACCACAATTGAAGAATATGACCGATACGGAAGTAATAGCAGCTATTAAATCATTAGACGATAGTGTTAAATCGCAACTACCGTTTATGATGTACCATTTGATTAATTCTGACGGTCTTGCTACTCCAGAAGAAATAAGAAGCTTTGAAACAGTAATGCAAGCAATAGGGAGACCGCTCTCTTACGCTTCCTTCCATACTATTGTTAAGAACTCTAATTCGTAAGATTATGATGTATATAAAATTCTCTAGTAAAGATACTACAGCGATTATTAATGCTACAGATAAATTAATAAACTGTAATCCTGTTAAAAGTGTTAAGGTCAAATCAATACCTCCAGAACTAAGGGAACTTTGTAGGATTGTGAGGGGACAGCTAAGGAGTATGGGATATATGGAGTATAGAGTGGAATACTTGCGACCATTAATTGAGGTAATGAACTTATTTGGTTCGTTCTTTAATTTCTCAACTTCTAGTAACATTCAAAGAGCTATATCATTATATCATTCTTATGCTTCTGGTTCCAAGCCTATACGTTATAAGACAGAGCAAGGAGATAGTTTAGTTTATGCTGATGATTGATTATGGGATTCTGGAATGAAATTAAAAGGAATGTGCACATTGCAAAGGAACAAAGGCAATGTGAACTCTTCTTACAACAGATATTAATGATGTTGGAAGATGAAGTTTATGCTAATTTTACGCCTACACAGGGAATGAACTTCTTTAAGGAGCTAAAGATTGCTTATATAAACTACATTAATCGCATACGGATATACAACATTACCTCTTTGACTATCAAAGGTAAGCAGTATGATGTTAAAGAGTATGATATTATTATTAAGGCTAAAATAAGAAGTTTATGTAATAAATATGGAATTAATGATGACATGTTTAAGGAATAGTTCATTATTGTATCTATCATTAGTAATTGGAGTATCTTGCCAATCCAGACAGCAAGTAACAGCACCTATTTCCACCATAGACAGTACATTACAAACTAATGTTACTGCCATATTGGAAAGCAAGTTGTCAGAGATAAATGCCCAATCTGGGCAGGTTATAGTAATGGAAGTTCAATCAGGGCAAATAAAAGCTCTGGTTGGACTTACTAGGAAAGACAGTACGAACTACCAATCATGTGAGAACTTCTCTGTATGGCAGTCTACTGGTCTGATGCACCCAATATCGTTATTGGCAGCTTTAGAAACTGGTAAGGTGAAGTTGAGTAATAAGGTTGATACTGGAAATGGTATCTACCAAGTTCATGGCAGAGAGCTTAAAGACCATAATTGGCATAGAGGTGGATATGGTGAGCTTACAGTACAAGAAGGATTGGCAGTTAGTTCCAATATTGCCATTTATAAGACAATGGAGAAAGCATTTGGTAATAATCCCCAAGCATACTTTGATTTATTAGCTAATATGAGCTATGGTAAGCCAGATAGCATCACAGGAATAGCCAATCTACAACCTGCACACATTGTAACTCCTAAAGATAACAACTGGACTAAGACAGCCTTTGTATGGTCTAGTATCGGTTATAATCAACACGTATCGCCAATCCAAATACTAACCTTCTATAATGCTATTGCTAATAATGGGAAGATGATACAGCCTCAACTATATAAGGATAGTGTAGTAGTTATTAATCCACAAATAGCAAGTAGGGTTAGTATTGATAGTTTGAAGAAAGCTCTAGTATTTAATGTTACTGACGGATTAGGGCAACCCGCCAAGTCCGATAAAGTAGTAGTTGCAGGTATGCAGGGAACTAGTTCATTATCTACTAATGAGGATAGTACTAAGGATATGTATGCAGTTGAGTTCTGTGGTTACTTCCCTACTGATAATCCCAAGTATAGTATCATAGTTTCCATTAATAAGGCTGGATTACCTGCAAGTGGTGGACTAATGGTAGGTGATGTATTTAAGAAGATAGCTGATAATATCATTGAAGAATAATCATTATCTTTATAGCACAATTATACACAAGAGACATGGGAGAAGTAAAACAATATGAATGTCCTAAATGCGGCTACACAACACCAGTACTACATTTTGGTTGTGGATTTAGAGATTATTATGAGGTCTATATTTGTAAGGCTTGTCAAACAATACAGAGTTCTTTGGTTGCAACAGAGGATTGTATGTCTGAGTTTGATGAAGAAAGTGAACTTGATAATGTTAACCTAGTAACAGTCTATGGTGAGGATTACAACAATAAGGAATTGGTAGAATATAGCAAAAGAGAGAAAGCTAAAAAGTGCAATCACTGTTCATCACAGGTTATTTCTGAAATTCCATATCAAATAGAAATAGACTTTCAGAATTTGACAGATATTGATAAGAGATTACCACACATGAAATACTATTTAACTTTTAAAGATATAGTTAAAATGGTAAGAAAAGGCAAGAAGCGAATTATTCATTGTAATGATTGTCACTATGATGTGAAGTATAATAGTTTTATGGATGATTTTAATATCAAATGTATTCATTGTGGTAATAATCAGTTAGAAGTTTGGGATGAAAAGCATTGTCCTAAATGTGGTGAAGAAATGGTATGGGGTGGAGACTGGGGAAGGAATTTCCTTATAGCAGAGTGGGATTAATATTAACAGATAAATATCTCATATATCCATTAATAGGAACTACACTAATAGGAGGAATGAATTATGATAGAAATGAGTAATAGTGAGTATAACGAATTGCTTAACGACCTTTATGCTAAGGTTGAAGCAGGAGAGATGACTGAAGAAGAAGCTTGTAAGAAGATGTGGAGTGTAGATAAGATATGGATGGCCCCAGACCCACGTGAACCGCATGATGTACCAGATGATTATATACCACCTAGTAGTAATTGTTAATATGATGACAGTAGAGACTTTAATAGTAAAGTTAGGTGTAAATCCTAAAGAAATATCTAAAGCTGAAATAATACTACTCACTAGCTTAGTAGAAAGATATAATCATGGTTATATGCGTAGGTCTATCTACTTTAGCTATGAAGAGGTACTCATAAAAGAAGCAGAAGGTATTATACATGGATATTTACCAGAGATTGACGGTATTATATATGAGGATTAATTGATGACTATTGAAGAATTAATGAATAAATTAGGGTTGACAGAAGTATCTAAGGTAGATAGGCAACTGTTAGACCATTTACTGCATCTATACAATACAGGTCAATTAAAAGTTGTATCTATAAGCCGAGAAGAAGCACTACTACAAATGGCAGATGCATATCTTAATAATTGCTTACCTCAAATTGATGATATTATATATAGAGATTAGTAGAAGGAGCAACCTATGGATTTAATGGAAGAAATGTGGATAAGCAGACCACAAAGACGAATAACTAAATTATCTGATTTATCAGACGGAGGAGTTATAGCAAGAATAAAGTTTTATAATGCCAATAAGGAATATACAGTGGATAGCTTTAAGTTAATGTTTGAAGATTATGAGAAATCTATCTATTGTTGCCAAGACTTTATAGAACTATGCCAAATCATTAACGATTATAGCTACATAGTAGATTATATTAATAATTCCCATTTCAGAAATGAATTAGATATATTTACTCCAGAATTTGATAAGAAGCGTACTCACCACATAACATCTCATAAATCAGACAAAGACACGTTACAAGTGAGAGTAATTTCTAATGAAGGAGTTATTAAGAGCTATGATATGTCTGCGATAGGAATTACATTTGAGAAGATGTATCACATTATAGATAAGGAACGTAATGGTTATTGAAATGGTCAACTATAATTGGTACTCCGGTAACTATATCTAAAATGAATGAATATGATAACAGCAGAATATTGGATGGAAGGAATCAATAAAGTGCTTGATAGATATGGACTATCAAGAGAGGAGTTTTGGAAAGACCCCGAAGCATTCATTAATAATTTGGAAGATAAGGATGCAAAGCTTACATTGGAGTTCTACATGCAGATAGTATAACTAATAATAATTAAATGAATTAATATGACTAATGAACAATTAAATCAATACTATAGTAAGGATGCAGATAAGAAGCAGTGTTGGGTAAGTAAAGACCATAACTGTCCATTAAAGGAACAATGTAATGGACTTGTTAAGCCAGAATGTAAAGAGCATATAGACAATGAAGAAGCCTGCCATGTTGTTGATAAGATGATAGAATGGTATTACCAAGTGGAAGAACCTGAATTTCTAAAGTTCTATAATTGTCACTTAGAGATGTTAGAGAGACATGGAAGGAATTAGTTATTCCTTCCTCTGTTAGCAGGGATATTTAATGGACGTAAATTATTAAGCTTATTAGTACCACCTTCAGAAATTGGTTTAATATGGTCTACTTCCCAACCCCAAGGATGTTCAGCTTCACCATAAGCATCACGATGTATATATTCACCACTGGCATCTTTGCGAAGTCCGTCCTGTACTAAAGTGGCTTTACTGAATATTATATCCAGTTCTTCTTCTGTCCATTTAGGTCTTACTTCCATAATCTTAGATATTAGAGTTAATAAATGCAAATATAGCAATAATTATTAATATTCCAAGACATCCTAAGAGAGTATGGAACGCATTGACAGGTAAGTATTTTGTATATCCATTAATAGGAACTACATTAATAGGAGGAATGAATTATGATAAGAATGACAAGTAATGATTATTATGACTTCTTGGAGAAGGTTTTAGAGAGATACGAAACAGGAGAGCTATCAGAGGAAGAAGCAAGACAAATGGTGAATGATGCTGTTGTTGATGAATGGAAGTCAGACCCACGTGAACCGCATGATGTACCAGATGATTATATACCACCTAGTAGTAATTGTTAATATGATGACAGTAGAGACTTTAATAGTAAAGTTAGGTGTAAATCCTAAAGAAATATCTAAAGCTGAAATAATACTACTCACTAGCTTAGTAGAAAGATATAATCATGGTTATATGCGTAGGTCTATCTACTTTAGCTATGAAGAGGTACTCATAAAAGAAGCAGAAGGTATTATACATGGATATTTACCAGAGATTGACGGTATTATATATGAGGATTAATTGATGACTATTGAAGAATTAATGAATAAATTAGGGTTGACAGAAGTATCTAAGGTAGATAGGCAACTGTTAGACCATTTACTGCATCTATACAATACAGGTCAATTAAAAGTTGTATCTATAAGCCGAGAAGAAGCACTACTACAAATGGCAGATGCATATCTTAATAATTGCTTACCTCAAATTGATGATATTATATATAGAGATTAGTAGAAGGAGCAACCTATGGATTTAATGGAAGAAATGTGGATAAGCAGACCACAAAGACGAATAACTAAATTATCTGATTTATCAGACGGAGGAGTTATAGCAAGAATAAAGTTTTATAATGCCAATAAGGAATATACAGTGGATAGCTTTAAGTTAATGTTTGAAGATTATGAGAAATCTATCTATTGTTGCCAAGACTTTATAGAACTATGCCAAATCATTAACGATTATAGCTACATAGTAGATTATATTAATAATTCCCATTTCAGAAATGAATTAGATATATTTACTCCAGAATTTGATAAGAAGCGTACTCACCACATAACATCTCATAAATCAGACAAAGACACGTTACAAGTGAGAGTAATTTCTAATGAAGGAGTTATTAAGAGCTATGATATGTCTGCGATAGGAATTACATTTGAGAAGATGTATCACATTATAGATAAGGAACGTAATGGTTATTGAAATGGTCAACTATAATTGGCACTCCGGTAACTATATCTAAAATGAATAAATATGATAACAGCAGAGTACAAGAGAGACGCAATTAACTCGGTATTGGATGAATATGGATTATCAAGAGAAGAGTTTTGGAAAGACCCTAAGAAGTTCCTTGATAATTTAGATGATAAGGATGCAAAGCTTACACTAGAAATCTTTATGGAGGTATTATAATTATAAATCTTAAATGAGTTCATGAGAAGATTTAATAAGTATGGATTTGGTACAGCAGTTGGAGTTCCTACTGCGGCTACTATTAATAACAATGATAATGGGAAGTGAGGATAAAACAATACCCGAGTGGTGCAATATTAAATGTGAGAAGATAGTTGAAGAAATAGCCCCCGGATTCAAATGTGTTAAGGATGCTATAACAGGTGAAATATTGGCTTTTATACATGAGGAGTTAGATGATGATATGCTAGACGAACAGGCAGATGAATAACTATGAATGAATATGATAACAGCAGAGTATTGAATGTATGGAAACAATGACAGCAAGTGAGATGTGGGATATTATGGAAGAATTAGGAATTGCAGTAGACAAATCTTTCATTGAGCCCTGTGATTTAACTCCACCCACTTTAGAGGAACTATGTAGAATGTTTGGAGTTAATAGCTTAGAGGAACTTAGGAATATGCCTCACGGTCCAATGGCTTTCTGATATTAATAAGAAGAATTTATGAGAAGTTTAATAAGTATGGATTTGGTACAGCAGCTCTTATGATTATGAATAATAACAATAAATAATTATGGCAAAGAAGAAAGGTCCTTATGTGGAGATAATAGGTAAATGGAAACATGAATGTGTATCTCCTTCTAGACGTTATGACACAAATTTAGAAACTGGAGAAGTAATAATAGCAGATACGTTCTGTACATGGGAAGACTGGGAAGATTGGTTTGATTCTATGGAAGATGTAGAATCTACCAAAGAAGACGAACAAGCAGATGAACAACTTAGTAACAATACTTAACATTCTTGCATTAGTTTAATAGGTTAATAATCAGTAACTTTATTTCAAACATAACACGTATTATTAATTAATATAACTAATCTATGAATAATCAATCAGAGAATAAAGAACCAGATTTCTTTACCCCTAATGCTCCAATTAAATACGCAACGGCAGGAGGAAGAGGGGTAATGATAGGTTGCGGAATTATAACAGCCTTATATGTTATAGGCGTAATTATAGGGCTGTGTTTGGGCTATGGTTGGAGTAGCCTTCTTCTGCCTTTCCTACCATTCATCATAATTGGATTTATTGGCTACATTTGGGAGATGTTTAAGAAGTTCCACAATCTGGGATATGATGAGAAACGTAGGATATAAAGTCTCTGTATGCCTATATATCCTACCTTCCACTAGTAAATCCCTATGTACTTGACCCTACTAGTAGGGAATAGTAGTATTATTACCTAGCCATTCAAATAACTTGTTTAGATAATACTTGATAGGCTAGATACAATATTACGTATAAATCAATTATTATATAAGAATTAATTATCATACAAGAAATCCTTATTATTCCTTTGAGGTTATTAAATTTCATACTACATTTGCAACGCATTTCCAGATAATAGTTAATTTACTAGCTTATAATCTGAATATCCAGTAAGGTTTGCTGGTAATAAATGTATTATTAACTTAATAATTAAAACTATGTCAAATTTGGAAAATGCTAATGTAAAGAGTGCTGAAGAACGTAAACGTGCAGAAATGCATAGAACTTATGGAATGTGGTATAAAGAGGGAGCAACAGCTTCCGACCTTGTTTCTTGGTGTGATGCAAGAATAGCAGTTTACAGTGAATGGATTAAGAACTGTACAGAACTGAAACATTCAAGTCAAGCACAGTTATTGAGTGGCATGTCTAAAGAAGCTTTAGAAGCAGCTTTAGCTGCATTAAACGCCCAATAGCATCTTTCGTGAGGTTGTGCCAATGTCTTGACACAACCTCATTTTCAATTTAATCAACCACATTTACTAGTTAATAATTATATTCAGTGAAATATTACATCTTGTAAGTATAATCTATTTCCCAACCATTCTGCATACATATCTTTATCAGTTCATTAAAGGTTACTAACATATCTACATCTTCTGTTTCAGTCACCAATGTAGCATGAGAGATAACAAAGTACTCTCCAGTATCATAAGCATCAAACTTATTCCTTCCATTTTGAAATGTAGCATAAACACTACTAATATAATAGGCTACCTTGTTATTCCTCTGATTACCGTCATATAGTACGTTATAAATTCCATTTATAGTATATACTTCCAATAAAACTATACCATTCCTCATTATCCTATTAGTAGCTGGTGATACATAGGTTGTAATCCTATAAGGATATATCTTGTCTATTAGTTCCATTACTAAGTTCCTCATTTTAATAGGGTCTGATTCTGCCTTCTCAATGGCATCCTTTGGTAAAGTAGGTTGGTTGAAGAATGTCCTCATATTCTCCAATCTTAACTTCTCTGCACTTAAAGCTTCTATCTTATCCTTGCACTCCGCTCTCTCATTCTCACACTTAGTTAGGGTTTTATAGTACTTATCTTTAGCTATATCCATTACAGAATCCGGAGCATCCATATAAGCACTATAAGCTCTTTCTATCAATCTATCCATGTTGGATATATGAGATGTAAAGTTGGCTATATTCATTTCCAAATTGGTTATTTTATCGGTAAGTTCCTCCACCTTAGCTACTCTATCTTCATCATTCAAATTGGCAAATCCTATTAGCTCCTGTTTAACTAAGCCCCAAATAATAGCTTCTAATTTCTCATTACTAATTGTAATGCGACTACTACAATCTGTAGCATTATTGATACCCGACATACATGACCACCTAATAGCTACCTTCCCATTCATCAATCTATATTTATCCCCCTTATCTCCACCACGTTTCTGTGGAGTTAATGAGTGTTCACAGATAGGACATTTAAGAAGTTTACTCAATATATAAGTAGCCTGTTTTGGATAAGGAGTTCTAGCAGTTCTATTTGTAGCTCTCTTAGTGGTGGCTTTATCGAACATAGCCCTAGTTATGATAGTAGGTATCTCGACTTCAAACTCATCTACATCTTCTGTATCTGGGTCAGTAAGAGATACAACCTTTATACCAGTACAATAAGGTTCAAAGGTTAAAATATGCTCTATAGTCCCTATGCTGAATTTCTTATTAAATTGTTCACCATACTTGGCAGTAATAGCCAAAGCTGTAGATTTCAGTGTTGCACCGTCTTTAACATATTCTTCAAATACATCTACCACAACTTTAGCGGCATCATCATTTATCACCCAACTATTCTTCTTACCCTTATCTCTACCACCATATCTTTTATAACCAAAGAAGGGCTGTCCTATACTCATTTGATTGTTATCCAGTTCATCACGTCTACCAGATGCTATTTGTGTTTTCATACTCTTTATGTATTTCCAAGCAGCATCAAAGGCAGCACCTATAATAGTTTCAGCATCTCTAACTTTCTTGCCAGTTACAGGGTCTATAGTCCAAGTATCAATATCCCTAAAATACACAGGAATATCCATGTTGATAAGCTGTCTAACATATAACCGACCCGACATAGGGTCACGACTCATTCGGCTAACTTCCGACACTAAAACGACATCAAATTCCTTATTAATAGCAGCATCTTTTAGACGTTGAATAGACTGCCTATCTCTCTTACTTGCATCATCTTTACCAGTGATATGCTCACCAAATATCATATTATCACTTGACGTATAACCAAACTTCTTAGCCAGTCTAGTTAGGTCATTTACCTGTCGCTCATAGTCTTGCTTCTTAGTTGAGCACCTAATCAAAAATGCAGCTCTCATATCTGTTACATTTAATATTATTGCAATCAAGACTATTAGCTAACTATCTATAATGCAATATAATAGCACAGATAATAGTCTTTACCTCTCGCAAAGATAAGAAAGTTTCTACAATGGTGCAAGTATTTTAATAATAGCGAGTTACCGGAATTCAACCGAGGAGTGCTAGAAGTATTGCGCCAACCATTGGAGGACCGTCAAATCACCATTTCCCGCATCAAAAGCACTATCAGTTATCCGGCCAATCTGATGCTGATCGCATCCATGAACCCATGTCCCTGCGGATATTATAACCATCCGACAAAAGCGTGTGTATGCAGTCCCGGGCAAGTCCAAAAGTACTTGAATAAGATATCCGGTCCATTATTAGACCGGATTGATATTCAAATAGAGATCGTTCCTGTACCTTTTGATAAGATTTCCGATCAAAGGCAGGGAGAACCGAGCAATATCATCCGGCAACGAGTGATAAAAGCCCGTCAACTGCAGGAAAGACGATACACCGAATATGCCGGAATTTATTGCAATGCACAAATGAACAGCAAATTGCTTGCAATGTATGCTCAACCGAATGAGAAAGGACTCGCATTGCTAAAAAACGCAATGGAACGATTCAATTTGTCTGCCCGAGCCTATGACCGGATTTTAAAAGTTGCCCGTACAATCGCTGATTTGGAAGGAGTAGAACAAATACTTCCTAGTCATTTGGCAGAAGCCATCAGCTATCGGAATCTCGACAGAGAGAACTGGGCAGGATAATAATAATGAATAGAAACAGAATAGAATTATTTCATCGATAACACTATCTTTTTTCATATATTTGTTTTACATTTGTGACAAACAAATATGCAATAAATATGAAAACGTCGATAACAAGTCTTTTAATGATATTTTGTTTGAGCATAATGGCTTATGCGCAAACTCCCCAAGACAGAGCCACAGAACTAAAAAAACAAGCACAAAGCAGTCTTAATCAAAAAGATTACATCAAAGCACGTTACTTATTCAAAAAAGCATACGAAGCATTTGCAAGCCGCGAAAACTATCCACAAGCAATAGAATGTGGCGTTCAGGCTAATGCTTTATACGTCAGAGAGAACTTTTACAAAGAGGGATTCGAGCTTTGCCGTGACATGGAGCAGCTTCTATGGACCGGAGAACAGAATAAAAAGAAAGTCTTTTATGACCTGCGTTTCCTTATAAACAAGGAACGATTGCAGATGTACACCGCACTGAAAAATCCCGCACAAGCAAAGACTCAGTTGGACAAACTGGAAGAAATGGCTAATCTTGCAAAGAATGACTCCCTAACGGAGGTACTGTTGTATACAAAAGCCAATTATTACTATACTTTCAACCAAAGTACACAAGGCGATGCCTGTTTCCGCAAACTTATCAACCAATATAAGGAAAAGAAGGACTACGCCAAAGTGAGCGATTGCTACAAGAATCTTATCAATATTGCACGAAAAGGCAATAATGCTCCACTGATGGAACGCACTTACGAAAGTTTCATTGTCTGGACAGACTCGGTAAAAGCATTAACCGCACAAGACGAACTAAATGTACTGAAGAGAAAATATGACGAAAGCCAACTGACCATACAGGAAAAGGACGACTCACTATCTGCCAAGCAATATATAATCATAGGTCTCTGTGTGCTGGCAGTCATATTGGTAGCCGGCCTGGCAATACTGGCTGTGATATTGCTACGATTCATCGCCAACAATCGTAAATTAAAGAAAAGTGTAAAAATTGCCAATGAACACAACGAGCTAAAAACCAAATTCATACAGAATATATCTTCGCAAATGGAGCCTACCCTGAATACGCTGGCTACTTCAGCCGAAGAACTGTCACAAAAGGCTCCTCAAGAAGCGGCCCAAATGCAGGGACAAGTCGCAGCTTTGAAGAAATTCAGTGATGACATTCAAGAACTGTCATCTTTGGAAAACTCATTAACCGAGTTTTATGAACTAAGTGAAATCAACGTGGGAACTTTCTGTGAGAATGTGATGGATAAAGTTAAAGAATACATAAAACAGGATGTCACATCTTCAGTCAATGCACCAAAACTTCAGGTAAAGACAAACAAGGAACAATTGGAACGCATTCTTCTCTATTTACTGAAAAATGCCGCTTTCTACACCGATCAGGGTCGTATCAGTCTCGAATTCAAGAAACGGGGAGCGCACACGCACCAATTCATCGTTACGGATACAGGAACTGGAATTCCGGCAGAGCAACAGGAAAATCTCTTCAAACCTTTCACAGAAGTGAAAGACCTGACTACAGGAGATGGACTAGGATTACCGATCTGTTCACTAATTGCTGCCAAGATGAACGGAAGCCTGACACTGGATACGAATTATACGAAAGGAACACGGTTCGTTCTGGAACTTCATGTATAAATTTAGCCAACAGGAAAGCTGTTGTTTCGTTTGATTACTTTTCAAATTGTAAAGTATAGTTATCTTCAACAAAGAATGTTCTAAACGCCAATTTAAGATTTTATAAAAAAACAAACAAATTTCCACATAAACAAATAGTACGTTTTTAATAAACTTTTGAGTAGTTTATTAAGAACGGTATCTGAGTTTATTAAAAACTCTGCCATTGGATTTCCGAGTTTATAAATCCATCTTTTACAACAAAAAGGCTGCAAATTTCATAAAATTTGCAGCCTTTTTGCCTATATCCGGTATATCCTTCCCAATATTTATTAGGGAACACGTCCAGATTTGTTATAATATTATACCATTCAAGTCATCAATTTCATATTCTTTTATCTGTTATTTACAAGGTTTAAGCTCTTTTCCAGACTATAAAGATACAACATTTAAAAGGATTTGTCAAGAGGAACATCCCATAAAATTCATCCCTAATGTATTTATAAGAAATATTGCCCCTCTTCTTTTAATCTTTTGCGTAGAAAACCTACATCAATCTTATGAACATCATTCTTTGTTTGTTTGATAGCATGTACCGCAGCCATTCCGGCAGCTTCACCAGTCACCAGACAAGGTGGCATCACTCGTAAGCTTCCAAAAGCTTCCTCATCAGTAGAAATACAGCGTCCGGCGGTCAATAGATTCTTCATACCTTTAGGAGTCAAGCAACGATAAGGAATTCCATGAGATTCGCCTTTTTTGTAACGCGTCTCTTTATGCCCCGGTTTATGAACATCAATATAGTAACAATTACGTCCGATCTCATCTTCAAATGTTTTACGCTCCAGCCAATCTTGGAAAGTAAACGTATAATCCCCTTCAATCCGACGACTATCTCTAACCCCCAACAAGGAGGCAGTCTTTACAACAAAAGCACTACCAAAAGTTTTAGGCTGAAGTTCTTTCAGTGCCTCCAAGTATTGTTCAGCGATTTGCCTACCGGTAGCCATCGCCCGCGTAGTAGCCCATGGGTCGGTCGAATCAACATTATCAATGTGTCCTGCATTAAATTGTACCACATCCGGACCGATCAGATTACTATTGAAATGTCTGCCTATCAATGGATATTTTCCGGACTTAATCGCGTCAAAGATAGGGCTATTTTTGTTACTCGTATGCAATGAAGGACCTATGAGATTGTAGTTATAGCTATCGACATTAGCAAACGAGAAACACAAAGTAGAACTTTGCAGTATACCATCCTCACCTCCCTTTTTAAATGAAGCACCTGCCCAGGTAGCCACATCTCCATCTCCCGTCGCATCAATAAAGACTTTTGCTTTGAATGCAACAAGCCCGGATTTATTTGCTACGATGATAGCATCTACCGTATCATCAGCTGACATCTCAACAGCAGCAACCCTCGAAAAGAAAAGGACTTTTGCCCCCGATTCAGCGACCATCCGATCGTAAACCTGCATCAAATATTCAGGATTTATATTCACCCAATTCAGTTTTTGCTTTCTCTCATGAGGCACTCCTTTTCTTGATGCCTCGAATATCTTTTCCGCCAAGCCTCGATAAATAATCTTTTCGCCGTCAGAAAACGGACACCATGCCGGAACCATACCTGCTGTTCCCATACCGCCAAGTTGTCCCATTGCCTCAATCAGCAAAGTTTTAGCTCCCTCCCGGGCCGCAGAAATCGCAGCAGTACATCCAGCAGGTCCTCCACCAATTACAATAACATCCCACCGATCATCCACTGCAATCTTGGTATTCTTTAAACGTATCTTGGATTGTGTGGTATTTCCATTCACATTAAGAGCGGGAACTGCAAAAGCAGCAGAAATCAACCCAGCTTTTTTAAGAAAATCTCTTCTTGATGTCATTACAAATTAATTTATTATATTACCTTTCCATAAAAATCTCGGCACGCCCAGGAGTAAATAATTCCCATAAAGAAGCAACAGTCCATCCGGGTGCGAAAATGTCATTATAATATCCTTTGCCATTCTTCCCGTAATCCCAACTGGTATGTTGAACAACTTCCGGATAGTAACCCACTTTGGCAATGCCACACATGTGTCCTTCATAAGGCAATAACTGCCGCATAGAGGTTGAAATCACTTCTGCGAAGTTCGAGAAACGGGATTCTTTATATTCGTTCGATAACCAACGAAGTACATCGGCAAATTCAAATACAAACACATCAATATGATTATTTTCTACCGAAACATTTCCCCAGCCACGTGTTTTCAAACCAATATCACCCAGCATCTGTCCGGGAGCAAAAGGAACATCCCACAAATAATACCACGATAATGCAAAATAAGCGGCTTGCTTCGTCAGATCAGCATAATGCTTATGTTCCTCCCCTTTAGTAACTAATGAAAGATAATAGGTAGCAGTTGCAGCATAAAGTGACGCTTCTTTATCTTCGCAATTCGCATCAAGAGTAGACGAGAAATAATCGGCCTTAGAAATCAGTTCTTTTTCCAAATAATCCGCAGTCCGCTTAGCACTATCCAAGTAACGTTTATCCTTAAAGTATTTATATCCCATGACTAAAGGTAATGTAGCCGAAGGAGTACTTCCTCCGCTTTTATCTACAATCGAGAAGTCATCACGGAACTTTCGTGGAAAACTACCATCAGCATTTTGCAATTGCAGAAACATGTTCAACATGTTTTTCAATCGCTGTTCCCATTCCGGATGCTTACGACCTTTTTCTTTTTCATAAGCCAGGAAATGAAAAATTGCATAAAGTCCTTCCGATTGACGACGGATACTATGAACAGGATCCTCAAAGTTCTTGTCATAATTTACCGATTCCTTGAGAAAGCCTGCTTCCGTGAAACCATTCTTCAAATAACTGTCGAATATTTTGGCGCTGTTAGCCTTCAAATCTTCCCGGTTACATTCCCAACCATATTCCCAGGCATTGAATGCATTCAGAAGAACACGCCCTATAAAACCGACTTCCGCCTGCCCATTACTTGTACACGCATCTGTTCTAAGATGTATACCCGAATTATATACCAACGGATATTTATCTACAAAACTACTTACAAAGAATTGGCTAAGAGTCTGCTTCATATATTCAATTGAATAGGGAGTATCTACAGGTTTAGGCAAATATGTATCATAACAATACTCCCAAGTATGGCGCACAAAATCAGAGTAATCCTTAGCTTCACCTTCAGTAATTTGCCAAGTCAACAAAATCGTCTCTCCTTTTTTAAGATGCTGATAAGCCGTTACAGCCGGAGCTAATGTCAATTTACGGATATAACTTTTAGGAGCCTCCCGATAAGGAAAACCGAAAGAAAGAGTAGCAACCCCATCCTTATTTTCAAATCCGGTATATCCCAAAGAAGTTTTATCCGAGAGAATAATCTCACCTTCACGATGGGTAGCCAACGTGCTATTTACAAATTTATCCAGTCTGTTGACAGTCATAAAACGTTGTTTCTTCTCACAGAAAATCCCGGTGAGAGGCGCGCTTAACCTGTCTTCACTTACAATCCAACTGTCTGAAGTATGAAATGAAGGGGCTTCCTTGGGCGAACGCAGATTACGCCGATACCAGAACCCCGGCATATAGAATAGGCAATCGTTATGACGGAAATCTGTTGCCACCTGCTGACTGTAATTAAAGTAAATATCTTCCAATGCGGTAATAGACACACTAATACGTAACCCATCATCACCATCTACTATGTTTTGAGACACAGTCAACGGCATCTTTTCCGAATTCTCCAAATAATAAGTGCCGTTATTATTTTGAGACTTCTGAAAAGTCAATGGATAACGCTTCGCGTCATTCCCTGGAACTTTCAAGAAAATAGATGCAGAAATCGATTCCGGCACATTATTAAAAGCTCTAGCAATAGTAGCACATGCTACAAAAGCCATCCCACAAAGTAAATATTTCAAACTCATATAAAACATTAATGTGAATCAGCCCGCCTGATTCTATTTGTACTAAATTGTTAAGGCAAAGTTAAAGAACATCCTCCACATTGAATAAAACAAATTGGGCTATAAATAAAAAAAATTATCCAATTTGGCAAAAATCCCCTCCAAAGCCTCAACTAGAGCTCCATACAGAAACGATTATTTTTCCATAAGGGCAGCAGCACACCACAAATAAGGTCCCTGTCCATGAAAATCACCAGTGCGACGCGGACGGTCATAATAGTACTGTTTGCTATTCTTTTTATTCGTTCCTACACAGACATTGCCCACCTGATTTTTTTCATTGAGATATGGCACTAAAGCCATCCACGCCTTTCGGGTAGCCGGAGCATAAGCTTCTGCATCTAACCATCCATTTTGAACCCCCTTAATAAAGGCAAAAGTGAACATTGCTGAACCAGAAGTTTCAGTCCAACAATCAGACTTGTCAATCAATTGATTCCAAAGTCCTTCCGGATTCTGATACTTTTTAAGGCTCTCCATCATTTTGAGATAGCCTTCCATAATGCGTGCACGATCTTCATGTTTTTTAGGCAGGCACTGAAGCAACTCCGCCATACCGGCAGCCATCCAGCCATTTCCACGCCCCCAATAATAAGGCACATCCGGGGCATGATAGAAAAGGCCATTCGGACGTTGTAACTCATCCAAGTACATCACCATCTCCTTAGCAGCACGGTCAATATATTTCTTATCCTTCGTTACTTTATAGGCACGTGTCTGTACAATGGTAATCATATACATATCATCAATCCATAAACGTGTTTGCCAAGAATAACCTTTTTCCGCCCATTCCTTTTCATGCGGTTTCACATTTCTCGGAAGCTCCCACTGCGAATCGGCATAAGGCAAACCTAAATAACGATATTTCAGATCCTTCGTCACCAAATAGAATTCGAGAGGAAGACTACCGAACATATTCAAATCAACATGATTCATAATAGGTTGTAAAATCTTCTCTTCGGTAAACAAGAAATCAAACTTTTCTTGTAAACGTTGAATAAGCTCCTTGTCTTTCGCTCCATCAGCATATCGCAAGGCGCCACTCCAATAGAAGGTTTCCGGATAGCCAATCCATTTACCAACATGAAGCGCGTGTTTTTCTGTTAAAAAGCGATATGCTATTCGTTTGCCTATCTCTTCTGGGGTATATCCTTCAGGAAAGTCCTTCAGTAAACTTTTCTGAGCAAACATCAATTGAAAAGGAATCAAAAATAACAAAATCAAGAATTTCTTACTCATAATATTTTTCTTTATCTATTCAACAATATATCTTTCAGTTCAACATTATATCCATCTACCCGCAAAAGCAGTTTATCAACTCTCTCCTTACAATCTACCTGAAAACAAACTTCTTTAGATTCTCCTGGCATCAGATAAAAGTATCCATCATCAAAATAAGCCGGACGAACAGCCGCATCAGTTTTTGCATCCCTTAATGTCAATGCTATTGCAGCGGCCAAGTATTGTCCCGGATTTTTCACAATAAGCCTGCCTTCATAATGATTAGTCTTTTTCGTGAAGTTCTTCACCGAAACATTTACCGAAGAAACTGGTAAATTAGCCAAGACCTTTCCGTCCCATTCCTTCTGATTGAGCCAATAAACATTATCATCCAGCAACTTTCCGTTATTAGTTGTCAACACCAACTTTACCCAGCAGAAATCAGGAAGTCCTTTTATATCATCCAACTGTGTTACAGAAGTCAGCGCATTGGCTGTCACTTGTCCTACCTTATGTTGTAAAGAGCGTATTTTTTTGCCTACTTTATCATAAACAGTAACTCCTACCTTCAAATCTCGATATTCTTTCAGTGTAGTATTAATAATATCCACTTTATGTTGACTATTAAGGCTCATCTGAATATGAAGAGGACGACATGCTTTTTGCGCGCCATAATAAGCACCAGCTGTTTCCCCATTCGAACTGTAGTTCTGCCAAACCATACTGGGCCATGCAGGATGGCTCATCCACAATAATACCCCGGAAGCATCATTCCACATCTTACTGTTCCATGCTTCAAAAATGGCCCGATGGCTTTCGTAATTAATCAATTGTGCTTTCTTGCAGAAATCATCCAAGTTATCAGAACGTCCTAGTTTACGATCCACCCCTTCCTTATAAAGCTCACTAAAAGTCTTACTACCATATCTATGATTATGCCAGTCATGGTAATACCAAACATCACTAATGGGCCATGTATCCTCTTCCGCCATAAACTCACGAACAGTTTCAGCCGTAGGCAGAGAAGGAGTACCCACTTCCGAACGAAATCCTCCAGCTAAAGAACGGTAGTACCAGCCTGCATCAAACTGATAACGCCAAGGTCCGCTTCCTGAACTATTCAATGAACGGGAATTTCCTGTATAATGCCTGCTGCCATCTTCTTTAGCTAAAGTAGCGGCCAACATGTACTCAAGTTCATTCGGAGCAAAACCCTCATTACGTGCACACCATAAAGCGATGGAAGGGTGATTACGGAAACGACGTACCGTTTCAGTCACATTCTTTATGAACAGGCAATTATCTAATGGATTAAGATTAAATCCGTCTGTTGAAAGCCAAAAATCATTCATCACTAACATTCCGTATTCATCGCAAAGCTCATAAAATACTTCTTCCGTACTCTCACCCGTCCAGTTACGAATCATATTATAATTCATATTCTTATGCAACTTCAAGGCAGGTTCCAGTCGTTCCCGGGAAACACGCTTCATACCATCATCCATCCCCCAGTTACCTCCTTTGCAATAAATCCGTTGTCCGTTCACCTTTATAACCATGTATTCTTTCATCAGTGAATCCTTTATCAACTCTATTCCCTGTGAAGAAACCGGTTTCAATAAATTTGGGACAAACTCTCCATCATAATTCGTATAGCGAACCTTACTATCCGTTTTTTTACGTTTCACAGCATCAAAAACGGGTTTTCCATCCTGCAAAGCAGCAGTTGGATTATAGTTCAACCGCACCACAGGAGCGTTATCCTCATACGCAGACAATTCATATTCCAACTCACGAATACCAATACGCATTTTTTTGACATCAAGAGTATCTTTATTGGGTGATATCAGGCTCAAAGATGCTTTATATAAATATTGTTCTCCATATCCATTCGGCCACCAAAGACGTGGACTCTTCATTTGCAGTTCCTTACATTCGTGAGGAGTAAGTTTAATCATCCTTTTTTCATTTGCATTCAAAGAAACCGGATAAACAGCAGACACACCTCCTATATTAAAATGTAAATTGGCAGTACAAGTCGTTTTAGAAGAATTATAAATCTCCGTCTGAACGATAAAATTGACAGATGTAGTGTCAGGCAAAGGCAGATCCGCAATCACATGCGTATCAACAATTTCCAGTTCATTTCCAAATTTGACTCTGACATCCTGCCAAATACCCATGTTTCGGTCGCGTATGCCGGGAATCCAATCCCAGCCTTCTGAAGAGATAAAAGTAGGACCGTCTAAGCACAATGCTCCACCATTGGGGCCGATTCCTTCTTTCTTATTTGCTTCGTGAGGAATACCGGGATTGTTAGGTGGAAGAATACGAATGGCCAACAGGTTCTTCTTATCATAATCCACCCAAGGAGTTATATCAAAAATACCTCTCTCAAAAGCACCAACCATTGTTCCTAATAGTTGATGATTGAACCAGATCTCCGCTTTATAATTGATTCCATTCAGAATCAACTTCACTTTTTCTCCCTTCTTACTACGAGGAATACTAAAAGAATTGCGATACCACCAGTCCATCCGGCAAAGCGTATCAGGAATCAATAAATTGTTAAGCCCCCAATAGGGATCAGGGTATACGCCCTGATCCACCAACGTAGTTAATACTGTACCGGGAACTGTTGCCGAATACCATTCGCTTGTATCTAAATCTTGTGTAAATACCGATTTTTCAGCTGCTCTAGCTTTATATCCTTCTATCATTTCCCAGCCTTTGGAGAGTTGGTACTCCCAATCGGAAAGCGGACTCAATTCTCCGGGTTCTACCACTTTTTTTTTAGGCTTAGCTGTCTGAAATGAATGTTTTGAATGAGGTATCACTTCGGAACTCTGTTTACGAGATAAACCAAAATTCCATTTTAGTTTTTGTGGATAAATGCATTCTGTAGAAGCACACAGAAAAACAATTACACAAGCAAGATATGTATTCAGCCTTATTCTCATCGTCTTATAATCTACTATTTTGTTTTCAATTTCTTCACATCATCACATACCGCTACCGCCACCTGTGAATCCGCACAACCATAATAGAGGTATAGTTTCTTCTTGTGATAAACAAGTCCCTCGATAAATACTGTTCCGTCCTTGTATTGTCCGCTCTTCTCAAAAGGAGCTTCGGGAGCAAAGAAAGGCTTATCCAAACGGTCTAATACTTTATAGGGATCGTTACCATCCAATAAAAGCTGTCCGGCACAATAAGCATTGCCAGGATAGTTAGCATCTCCAGTTTTACCACTATTCTTACCATTATACATGAGAACAATGCCATGCTTGGTACGAATAGCCGGAGGGCCACATTCTGTCAACAAACTATCAAAATGTCCTTTACGAGGTTGTATGATTTTCATCAGTTCATTCTTCTCATCCAAAACCGGATACCAGTCAACCAGGTTATCGGAAGTAGCAGCATATACCGCATACTCACCCCAATACATCAAATACTTGCCATCAACTTTATCAATGACTAATTGATTTCCTTTCAATTTTGTTAAAATAGAACCCGATTTACAGAAAAGATCATTAAATCGACCGTTATATGCCTTATCAAAGGCAAGCCCATGTTTTGTCCAGTTCTTCAAATCTCGGGAAGTAGCTACGGCAAGGCGTGCTTTTTTCCGGTTCCATGCCGTGTAAAGCATCACATACAATCCGTCTTCGGTCATAGCCACACGAGGGTCTTCACAACCACCCGGCCAATCTTGATCTTTAAAATTATCTTCAGCAGGAAAAAGAACAGGATTATCAAGCCTTTTCATCTCAATCCCATCCTTGCTTTCAGCATAACCAACACGTGAGGTTCTTTTACCTATACCTTGGGCCGAATTATCTTCTGCACGATAAAGCACGACAATCTTTCCATCTTTTACAGTAGCAGCAGGGTTAAAAGTGTCACTTTCCTCCCACTTAACTTGCTGCTTACGCATCGGACAATAAAACTCTGTAGGCTGCGGTGATATGACAGGATTAACTCCTTCAGGACGCAAGAATGGCCCGATCACCCAATTATTATCCTGTTTCTCCTGATTAGTATCTAAAGAAGGCGCATTGGTAAATCCACATGCAGATAATATACCAACTATGCCAATAATAAGTTTCAGTTTCATCTTAGTTCTCTTTTATAGTTAAAAATGTTTTTTTATCACGTAATTGATTCTACACTCCTGATATAAAGAATGTAGAACCAATTCACAACCTTCTCTTATTACTTTAGTTTATATTCTTGCTTATTTATATTCCAACCTTTCAGTGCCAATACAGCTCCGTCTTTCAGCTTTCCTTTTGCAGTCTCAATAGTCACCGTTTTCTTTTCACCCGGCATCAGGGAGAAGAAATTATCTGTATAGAATGACGGACGTATCGGACTCATCTTTGAATTCAGGAATTGCAGCTGATTAAAGAATGCAATCTGCCCGGAGGTATTTCTCAAAGTAATATCTACAAAGTAGTTGTTATTATCTTCTCTTACTTTATAGGTAAGTTTCACTTTTGCCTGTTTTAGTTTACTCAAATCTTCAAAACCTGAAGCAGCCGGACCGGTCAAAGTCTTGCTTCCTTCATATTTGTCATTAGAACGCCAATAGAAATTAGAAGAAACATCTTTTCCCTTTTCATCTTTCAGAATCAGTTTAATAAAGTGAACTTGAGATATGTTTTCCGGGAAACGAATAGTCAACGCATCGTTTACCACTCCATCCGAAGGCAGATTAACCACTGCTGATTCCTCAAAAACTTTCTTGCTGTTAATATCGTAAACCTGTGCTATCACTTTATAATCCTTAAATTCACGATAATAATCATTCACTACAGACACTGTGTTTTTCAGATAGTCAAACTGTGCATGTAATGGTTCTAAAGAGTTGGCAGTATGATAAAGCGACGCTGTCGGTTCCAAAGACCAGTCCCACATACGAGAAGCCACTTGAGGCATAGAGCAGTTATGATACCAGAACAGAAGTCCAGAACAGAAACGATCACCATAATCCAGTTTATTATAGTTCCATACTTCCCAAATACTCTTCGAATTAATTGCTCCCAGCAGTTGTCCTTTCTGCGCAAACTCATCGATTGATGATGATTTTCCGTAGTTATTCACCAAGTCTGTATACATAGTACTCATCAGATGGAAACCATTTCCATCCAGATAATCCCATACTTCCTTATTGATAGGCCAAAGGTCTTTTTCATCCATCATTTCCCGAAGGATTTCCACAGTCGGAAGAGTAGGCGCACCATATTCCGGGTTAAATCCATCTACACGACTTCCTCTGGGAGATGCCGTATTTTCATAATGTTGCATCGGATTTACTTGTTTGTAAGGACTGCCATCATGTACCCCTTCACATTCGGACTGCATCTGGAATCCACGTGTGCCATCCAATTTATTCAGTAATTCAGGAGTACCTGTGACTTCCGTACTTTCATTGGAAGCAACGTAATAAGCCAAAGAAGGATGATTGCGAATGCGCTTTACTGTAGATTCTACATTGCTCATATAGACAGCCTTGTCATGCGGATGACGAGTATCACCAGTCATCCAGAACTCTTGCCATACCAACAATCCTAATTCATCACATAACTGGAAGAAGTAATCGGATTCTGCGATACCACCTCCCCACATTCTCAAAAGGTTGACGCCCGACTGACGGGAATAACGTAATTCAGCATAGGTACGCTCATCCGAAGTTCTCAACATGGCTTCCGGTATCCAGTTGGTACCACGGATAAACAATCGTTTGCCATTCACATAAAAGACACGTGATTTATCGGGAGTCTTTCTATCCGAAACAATTTCTCGAATACCAAATCTTGTTTTCACTGAATCACATTCTTTACCATCAACTGACACTGTCAGCTTTAGGTCATATAAGTTTTGTGGTCCTTTATTGACAGGCCACCAAAGTTTTGGAGAGTTGATGATAAGTTGCGGAAACTCTTCAGGAGAAAAGGTAGCTATCTTTTCTTCTCCACGCATCAGTCGGAAAGTCTTTTCGAAAGTGATATTCTCACCCACAATTTCACCCTTTACCTTGCAACTGATTACCCGGTTACTGGTTGATGGATTGATAATTTCAACTGATACAGTCTCACGAGCCTGATCATAATCGGGTTTTCGTAATTCAGATTTAACAAAAGGATGGCGCAATGCTACTCTGCCTGTAGCATAGAGAGAAATATTTTTCCATATACCTGTATTACGGTCACGGATACCGTCCATAAAGGTAAAGTCCCAACCTACTGTCATCAACATGGTAGTATTCAAACCAATATTGCCATTTCCACCATTATGGAACTCACCAGCTGCCCCCCAGGATTTCGGCTTCGCACTTCCGGGAACATCTACCGGATAAATCTTAATAGCCAATCCATTGCTTTCCCCAATTTTCACAAAATCCGTAACATCAATATAATCCTGAATGAACATGCCGTTTATCGTGCTCAACAAGTTACCATTCACCCATACTTCTGCCCGGTAGTTGATACCATCCAACTGCAACCAGACAGTTTTCCCCTTGAATGATTGAGGGACACTAAAATCTGTACGAAACCAGTATGTGTAAAAGTCACGTCCGGTTTCAGAGATATCCGGTATTAATTTAGATTCAATCTTATTATTGATTCCATAATAAGGCTCCGGGTATTTTTGGTTATGCACCAAAGAATTTAGAACTGTTCCGGGAACGATAGCCGGCATCCAATTTGCCGTTGCATAATTGGATAATGAAATCTTTTCTCCGGGGTCTGTTGCATCTCCAGCTTTTATCATTTTCCACTGGTAGTCGCCCTGATGACCAATTTCAGAATCAAGCCAGATGCGTTGCGCATTTCCGACATTGTTCTTCCCATTCTGTGCTGTCACTACTGCAGCAAAAAGTAATAATAAAATCGGGAAAAAGGTTTTAGCAATGTTGTGCATATTCGTACGTTACAATTTATTGGTTTATATAATCTTAAAAATCTAAAACGGATGAGGACAAAAATAGTGTTTTCTACCTGTCCGGTATGCTAAAAACAAGTCAATAAATAAAATTTCAGTCCCAAACTGCCATATATTGCCTATTTGAAAGTTATCTAGCAACAGACAAAAAGACATTGGTTAATCATTGGTTTATCCATTACAAATAGTTGGCATGTTAGCTATTAATAGCTGAATTCTCGGATATTAATACCTTACACGACAGGTATTAATACCCGAGACCTCAATAATTAACAGTCTGGAGACTCCCTAATTCCGGTACACCGTTCCGTCATTTCGTAAAGACAAATTCTGTCCGTAATCCCCGGTGATCGAATACATTTTCAAACGGCCCCCAATTAGGAAGAACAATATCTGACGTTTCTGTATTCTCTCCTATTACCTGGCAACTTTTCACCTCCGTGTTGGGAGACAAAGTATAAAGAGTGAGATCCAAACGATCCTTGGTGTCCTTCTCGCTCGGGCGCGGCGTCCACGTGAATCCCGGATGTGTCACAGGATCTGGATGTATCGTCCGGTAGGCATCACCTTTTATACCGCCTTCCCACAGAGAACGAGTAGTAGGCCACTGAACAACGTAGGGAGCAAGACCTGCCGACAGGGCACCTTCCGTCCAGTCAAGCCATGACGGTTCATTGAAGTCACCCGAAAGGCAAACAAAAGGAGTGGTAGACGAATTGAAGTCCTCCAGCAGCTTGTCCACCATGCCCTGACGGGCTTCTTTATTGACTTTTACTACATAGTCGACATCGTCCGTAGCTTCATATCCTTTATACTCGATACCGTTCAACTGATAAGGACCGTAAGGATAGAAAGCACCGTGACAGTTCATCACTAACACGATAATACCTTCACCCAAATCGATATAGACACCGTATTTGTTCGGTGTAATCCCCGAGAAAGGATAGCGCGATATAATGCTGCATTTCCCCTGTCCATTGTTGGAGTGAGTATGCACGTAAAGCCCCTGTGCTTGTATATCAGATTCGGAAAGTTTGCTGCATTCCTGTGCGCAAAGCACATCCACATCAATTTTATTGAAGTAATCCAATACAACGGAAGTGTTTTTTCCCCATAAGTTTTGCGTAGCAAGTTTCAGTGTCTTGGGTGCTACACGTGTTGCCCAAGTAGCAACAACTTTTCCGTTTGCATTAGCAGACATTTCAATATAGTAAGTCTTTCCACTACCTACATTCAGCGCAAGCCCCACTGGTACCGTTACCCGCACATCCTGTTCTCCAGAAATTGGATGAGTGATATGCAACGTAGCATTCACTCCAAAGGTTCCGGCACACATATCTGGAAGCATATAGCATACATCCTCTTGGGGCACATACTGATAGGTCTTTCGAATTACTACCGGAAGATTCTCATATTCACTGTAATACTGAGGTTCGATATGGGCATAAGGAACAGAAGAGGCGGCATCCGCAAAAGTCACGGAATTCACCGTAATATCCGAAGCAGTTTGCGAATCCTTTTGCAAAACGATCTTAGATGCACGCGGAGCAAGAGTAACCTGCACCGATGCAGACGCAGCAGCTACACGAAGTGTACCATCTTTTTCATTACCTCTACTGACAAGCATCGCCATCGGATCAGCTAACGGCAATTGAGGAACATATGCATCTAAATCCCAATAAGTCTTACCAGAAGTCAACTCTGGAAATTTATCGGCTGTAGTACACAAAAACAAGAATCGATAAACGATGCCTTTAGTTACAGAAACCTTTATTTCATTTGCTGCATCCCCTATACTTCCTGTCCTGTCAAACAGATAGTTATATTGGTCATCAAAACAGAATATTTTCCATTTCATTCCGTCCAAAGACACAGAAGACCTAGTGGGGAACATCGTTAACCCTCCCTCCATGTTCAGACTGAAACGTATTTCTTTTGTGTCATCCTCCTTCTGTACATCACTTACATATCCTTCAGCACAAGCCGTGAATAAGCTAGAAATCATTAGAAGAATCACAAATAAAGTATTCTTTAGCATTATCTTACAATTTAATCATTGAATATATATCCTTTCGAGAGCCCACACAGTTATTCCCAGCCAGCTTTATCACGAATACATCTGTAGGGGATTCCGTAATCCTTCTTCACATCCCAATTATTATAATCATAGAATGTCTTGTCTTTTATAGAGAGATCTTTCTCATTGATATTCAACCAAGCCACGCTTGGCCAAGTGCCATAACAAGCTAAATCTTTCACATTAGGAGTAGCTTTATTGTATGGATATCCCGCCAATATACGCAAATCGGTAGCCTCACCGTCTGCCTCGGACCAACAGTAAGTATATATAGACTCCATTACTTGTGACTTGAGATGCTCTCCTACCCACAAAATATACTCTTTGGCCTCTACATTGTTCAATGCTGTCCAGCCCTCGGGACAAAGATTCTTCGCCCCTTCATTACCCGTCTTACCTTTCATAGGAGTATCAAACGTAAACCCTTCATTTCCACAGAAATACGCCTTATCCACAGTGTTATGCACAAGATACGTAGACTGACGACAATGTACCGGTGAATAAAGTTTCTCCCCTCTTGACAAACAAGGCAGCGGAGTGCCCGGATACGGATCGACAAACCCGATGGCCAGCAGATTCTCGTCTGTAACAGCTCCGCTAAGATGTGTGATAGCAAACTGGCTTGTCTTCACAGGATGTGCAGTCACCGTATAAACAATCTCATGACGATAAAGACCACTACCTGCATTTTTAGTAGATGAAGAAATAGTAAGCCATGCAGGCAAACTTCCGTCATACGCAGCGTCCAATGCTGCTGAGCTATAATCTGTAACAACACGTTTTATAGTATATGGCATTGCAGCATCAGCTGCAATCTTTACATAAGTCCCTTTAATCTCTGTACCAGCAATGATAGTAGCTTTGTCATCCATTACGGAGATTCCGTCCTCAATCGTTACCCAATCAATTGAAGTTCCGTCTTTCCATTCTTCTACTGAAATATCAAAGCCTGTAGAACCAGCTATCTTTTTCGTATTAAGCTGATAGAGATAGTTAGCCTCCACATTAATATCAGCAGTAAGATTAAGATAAAGAGTCGGACCTTCTGTATTGGTATTGGCAAGTTTAGTGGTAGCCCATACTACTGTTTTTTCATTCTGCTCAAGAGTTGAAGTCAACTGAGTCGGATAAAGATAGAAACTTTTCCCATCATTAGCTAAATCAGCTACCGGTATTTCCAGAACATCAGCTGATATATTGCCTGCACTACCACTTACATCACCTATGAATCCTTGAGTGTATCTATTCTTAATATATACTTTATCGATCACTAATCCCGATTCTGTTGGATCATTCAGCAAATCAAATCTAGCTACACGTCTTTTAAGTTTTACATCAACCTGATTGTCGGAAGATTCTACATCGGTAACTGTTACATACTCCTTACCATCTGTTTTGACATTAGACATAACAAATGGAGGATTCAATTTACCACTCTCCGCAACAGTCTTACTATTTAGCAGTTCATCGATTGTATTTGCTCCACTCATATTAGGAAAGTTGTTCTCATCCTCACTCTCCACAATGATAAATCTCTTTTCTCCTCCAGTCGAAGAAGTTAATTCTACAGTATATGACCTTGTATCACCGTTTGCACCCACAGAAGCAGCTTCATAATTTAAGACATACCTTTGTTCATACTTACCTTCTTTGCTAAATTGATAAAAAGCTATTTTGTCATTAGTGCCTCCATTTTCGTCACCTACACCTACTGCCTTGGTAAGGAATGCAACCGGAGTATGCAAGTTAAATGTGATTTTTCCTTTGCCAGAAGGCTGGGGATCATCAGAGATCGGGGTTTCATCACTTTTCGAGCAACCGACTAATAAAACGGTTGAGAATAAAGCTAGACATATATAAATATTCTTTAGAATCGTTCGTTTTTTCATGATAATGCCATTTCAATCTAGTTCCAAATCTTTAAATTAATAGTTATAAAGAGGTTGATTCAAAGCACAATTTGAGCCAACCTCTTTATCATTTGTCAAGTATCACTTAATCCCATTGAATTTGTTGATCTTCATCCGGAATCAACGTATTCAGGTCACGTTGCATATTCAGGGTACCTTCCACTGTATATTTCAACCTATTGCCTGGGCTGAGTGTATAATCTTCAAATGTATAAGCTAAATAAAGTGTAATATAAATATGCTTTAAATACGGTTTTACAGCATCATATTCCTCTACTACAGTATAATAAGGCTGTTCATATTCAACATTTCCGATTTTACCATTTAATTCCTTAAAATTATTCCCCTCCGTTCCTCCATTATCTGTCCAAAGTCTCAATTTATATTTCAAAGGAGTAATTTTTTCCTTTGTAAACTCCATATACAATTTATAGCATTTGCGATCTATATAATCCACATCTCTAAGTCCCATATAGACAAATACCGTATTATCATCATGTACATAGGCCTTGTGATTAGTCACCGTAAAAGGGTCCTTTTGCCCTTCCAAAGTAATCTTAAATTGACTCCCATCATACGTGCCTGAATAATCATTGAATGGAATAACATTTAACAAAGCTTTCCGATAATGTAAGCGGTCATTCGATTGATAATCATATGAAGGATCATCTACTATTGTCAATGGCAAAATATATTTATCTGACATATCCAACGAATTAGCGTTATTTTCACCTCCTAAAGTGAAATTAATAGGTAAAGTAGCTACATACTCACCAGCAGGAATATCCACAGTTTCCGGCATCGTATAATACTGTTGATCTAACATCTGGTAATAAAGTTCCGAACGACGTTCACCAAAACGTTCCAGATTCAAGGTTTTCAGAGTATCCGGATCTAGAGCTACATGTACAGTTCTAACATTTGTATTCATTGTAGATCCACTAAGGAGTAATGGAAGATTATATGTAACCATACCATCTGGCTTATAACGTACATACGTAGAACTTACTCCCTCACCATTTATCGTAGCTTTAAAAGAGACCAGCTGCTTAAACTGTTCATCTTCCCATTCATTGTTGCACGAAGTACAGCATATCGCTAGCATTGCAACCAAAAATAAATTATATATCTTTTTCATTTTATACATATAAATAAGTTATGAGATTTATTCTGGGTCTCTCCATCCTGGATTCTGAGTCATCAACAGGTTCCGTTTCATTATATAATGATGAATCGGCCAGAACCACATTTTAGTAGAGAACATCGTTGGCATTGAAGTCGTTTCTACTGGAGTATGGAACCCTGCAGGATCTTCTTTACTGATATAAATATTACATCCATACATAGGAACTGATTCCTCTACCGGCGCATCACACCAACGACGAATATCAAAGAAACGATGCCCCTCCGCAAACAATTCAATCTGACGTTCCCGCTTAATCTTAATACGAAATTTATCAGGACTATCATACACATCATAATCTGGTAACCCTGCACGGATACGGATTGGTTGAACCCCTTTCTTCAATTCTTCTGTTGTACGTGTTATAGTATGCATTTTTTCTCCATTCCATGAAGGGATCTCATATGTACCTTGCACCTCATTCAGTGCTTCCGCATAATTCAGCAAAATCTCTGCATAACGGATATCCGGAGCATATTTAGCCTCAATGCGACTTGCATCGTATGCTTTATCTGCATCTGACAAGTCGTTTGGATGCACAAACTTTTTAATCCCAATACCAGTATTAAGCCAGTTAGTTCCTATTTTATAACCATCTGATTCGCCTCTGTAATAGAAAATCTGTACATCTTTTTCCTCCTTTTGGTTTATGTCGGCATTTAACATATGCCAAACACTTCCATTATAAGCTACCGATGCATAGAAACGAGGTTCGCGACCTGCATATTGTTTAGAAACGCCAACTCCTTTTGCCCCTAATTCTGGATACTTACTCAATTCGTCTTTCGTTACTACCTCAGTTGGTCGAGGATCATTGTTATAACGACTGGGGTCTGTATATCCTTCCATTCCTGCATACATTGAGTTCATACCTGGACAATCACTACCATCTTTCATATAATAGGCATCACATTGCTTCTGAGTCATGCCGTGACAATTGTATCCTCCCCCCTGTGAACGAGGTAATTGGTGGATAACCATCACTTTTATATTTTCCGCTCCCTGATTAGTCCCCCTAGTAAATATGATCTCAGAGTTTCCATAGGCAGAGACTTCTCCGTCAAACAATGCACGGTAGGATTTAAATGGGTCAATATTTTGCCAACCTTTAGGCCAAGGGTTAGAATGGAAAGTTCCTTCATCGTCCGGAGGAGTAATAGTTGCAGGGTCAGATAAACTTGAACCTCCTTCACTTTTATAAGCAACATACAGTTGATATTTGCCTAACTCTATTACATCTTTTGCAGCAGCTGCCGCTATAGCCCATTTCCGTTCATCATAAGTATCAGACAACAGTTTTTTTCCACTCTTGTCCACCAATGCAGCAATCACCTCTGCAGGAGCTTTTCCATTAAATAGGGGACTAGCAGCGTATAACAACACTCTGGAACGGAGACTCAAAGCTGCTCCACGAGTAGGACGTACTATATCTTGTGGACCTCGTGCCTCCTCTAGCAACATAGCAGCTTTTACTAATTCATTAGAAATGTAATCAACACATTCATCATATGAATTCCTCGGATAGGCAATCTCGTCATATTCTTTCGTATAGTCAATACCCTCATCTGGCAAAATAGGGACAGGACCAAACGAACGAATCAACATCCAATAACAATATGCCCGCAAAAAATGCGCTTGTCCTTTCATATCGGCAATTTCTGGTTCGGAAAACTCCTTATTCATGTCTATGTTATTAAGGAAAACAGACAAATGACGAATTCCTTGATAAGCAGGTTGCCAAATATATAGACTATTCCCAGTCCCCAATCCTTTTTCTGTATAATTACCACTCTTCCAATCTACATAATTCAAATCACCATAATACATGTCGTCTGCAAAATTGAAAGACGTATTTTTCTTACTATTCACCTGCTGGAGATAATCATGTTTCAAGTAAGTATAGCCACGCGCCAACCATTCATTTGTATAATCTTTACTCTGAAACACTTGTTCTATAGACATACGTTCATCAAAAATGTAGTCCGAATCCAAATAATCACGACATCCGACAATAGTGGTACCCAGCCCTACTACCAAACACAAAGTTATAATATATTTTTTCATATTTACATTGTTTATAAGTTAACAGATACACCCAATGAGAACGTTCTACTCAAAGGGTATTTCTTTCCATCAGAAACTCCTAATTCTGGATCCCAAAGTTTAAAATCAGAGAAAGTCAACAAATTAGTTCCGACAAAGAAAACACGTACTCTATTTAAGTGAATCTTATTCACCAAAGCTGTCGGAAGAGAATAACCGATATCTAAGGTTTTTAAACGTAGATAAGATCCATCTCTCAGCCAATAATCAGATTTCTGATAATTATTAGGATTCTGACCATAGGTTAAACGAGGAAATTCAGCATTAGGATCTTCATTTACTCCTAAGATCCAACGATTACCATTAGCCATCTCCTTCAATACATTTCCCCATCCATCACCACCACTAAACATCTGCACGGTAGTTCCATCAATAAAGAAAGTAGATTTACCTGATCCCTGAAAATGAACATTCACATCTAATCCTTTCCATTTAGCTGACATACCAAATCCATAAATCAAATTTGGTTTAGTCGTTGCTCCAATAGCGACTTTATCATTACCATCAATTATACCATCACCATTAATATCTTTATATTTAATATCTCCTGGCATGATTTCGTATATCTCACCTTCTGTATACCCATTCTGGGTTTTTGTATATTTGAATTCTTGTTTCGGACTATTTCTAATTTCTTCATAGTCCTTGAATAATCCCAAGGCAATAAACCCAGTTGCTTGATTCACACGATGCCCTTGATCAAGTTTATACTCATAAATAGTATTTTCTTCATCTCGTTCTATAATTTTATTCTTGCTATAAGTCATATTACCTCGCAAAGTGAAATCTACTTTTCCTATCTTTTGCTTCCAAGCAAAGTGTCCATCAAATCCTTTCGCCTCTACAATACCCACATTTGCCTTAGGATTACTTTCCAATCCGACTTCATAAGGAACAGATTTGCGTTCCATATAAATTCCCTCGCGTCGTTCATAGAAATAATCAATAGCACCTGACAATCGATCACTCAAAAAAGAAAAATCAATACCTAAATCTTGTTTCGTTGAAACTTCCCATGAAACATTGGGAGAAGCAATACTAGAATAATACTTTCCAGTCCAACTTTTGTCTCCCACAGATATATCAGCAAAGTTAAAAGTCCCTCCATCACCAATACTATACAAATAAGGGAAACGGACATTTTTACCTAGATTGTCATTACCTGTCTTTCCATAAGAGTAACGGATTTTAAGCATATTAACCCATTTTCCCGCCAGTTTCTTCATGAAAGGTTCTTCTGCCAAATTCCATGCACCAGAAATAGCCGGAAAAAAGCCAAAGCGATAGTCTTTGTGGAAATTTTCAGACCCAGTATATCCAAAATTAAAATCTACGAAATAACGATAATTCCAGTTGTAATTTACCCGACCAGCTAATCCCTGATTACGTTGAGCCATACCGGTCTTCAAGTCAGTTCCTAAATTTTGTGTAAAGACCTTGGACGATTGAGTGTACTTTAAAACACCCCCTACATGATGTTCCTTAAATCCACGATTATAATGCAATTCCCACTCAAAGAATTCTCTTCTATCACCCTCCGAGTTAGATGTCTGCGTCATAGGAACAGCTTCCCTTACCCGAGTAAAATTAAGCGTTCCATCTGGTTGACGATAACGATCGGCTCTATAAACTTCTGGACACTTATAGCGTTTAACCCAATTTGAATTATAAGTATCATATCCAAATCTGCCAATAAATCGTAATCCTTTTGTTATAAAATCCAACTTTTGTTCTAATGTTACATTGGTCTGAATATTATTCTTCCAACTCTCATTAAAACCTGTTTGAGTGGCTTGTACCCAAGGATTCATATTATCATCCTTATCAGACCAAGCAGGAAATTTTCCATCCGAATAAACTACAGGCATCATAATAGGGTTATATCCCATAAGCACCGACCAAAGATTATCCGTTCCACTTCCTGGATCATTCTGTTTACGTAATGAACCGGATAATCCCACTTTCAACAAAGTAGTCTTTGTAATATCAATATCCAGATTCATACGATATGTCCATTTTCTATAATTTGTATTGGTATTATAATCCTTTAGCGCTTTATCTACCTTATACATACCTTGTTGATTTTGATAACTACCAGACACAAAATAACGAGCTGTTCGACCACCACCACGCATATTCAGAGTAGCACGCGAACTCCAAGCACCATCACGCATCATCACATCCATCCAGTCTACATTAGGAAATCGATCTGGATCAAGCCCTGAACGGAATAATTCTAGTTCCGTTGGAGAATAAAGTGCCTCTTGATTTCGTGTCAATCTAGCCTCATTAGCCATAGAAGCATATGTATATCCATCTACAAACTCCGGTGCCTGAGTAAAAGTGCTATAAAATCCTTCTACTTTCGCATCAATATTAATCTTACTCTCTTTTCCTCGTTTTGTATTAATTAAAACGACACCATTTGCACCCTTACTTCCATAAATAGCAGTAGCAGAAGCATCTTTCAGTACAGTAAAAGATTCTATATCTTCTACATTTACTTCATCAATATCACGTTCAAATCCATCAACTAATACTAATGCAGCAGTATTAGCACCAAAGGTAGAAATACTACGAATCCAGAACTCTGACACACTACCCGGGCGACCAGAAGTCTGCATTGCCATTACTCCCGGAACCACACCAGCCAACCCATCTGCCACTGATGTAGAAGGAACAGATTTCAAAGCATCCACATCCACGTTAGTAATAGCACCTGTAACAGCTATTTTCTTCTGTGCACCTGTACCCGTAATCACAACTTCATCAATGACAGTAGCAGAAGCTTCTTTCATGACTACATTTATTACACGTTGTTCTTTCACCAATATATTCACTGTTTCATATCCGATGTATGAAAATACCAGTTTATTATAAGTAGAAGTCTTAATTTTATATCTACCATTTAGATCAGTAATCACACCTAATCCGGGCATATTCTCTATAGCAATATTCACACCAATCAGGGGTTCCTTATTCTGGTCAGTTACAATACCTGTTACTGTTACACTTTCTTGTGTCCATGCACTTATTGAGAAAAGTAACAACAATATACATATAAATATATTTTTTCTCATCATAAAATATGTGTTTATCATTTATTATTCTTCCTGGGCTATTTTACGAATGACAGCCTGTTTTGTTCCATCATGCTTTTCTCCTCTTTCACCCACATAAAAACATTTTCTTTTTTCATCATAAGCAATAGCCCATGGATGAAAGAAACGCGCCTCTGTACGTAATGCCCCATCCGCATATCCTCCTTCTGTACTTCCATTTCCACGTCCAGCAAATGTTGTTACCCTACCTGTAGGAGTTAATATTCGTATACAATGGTTATATTCATCGGTGAAATAGAAGTCATATTCATCCTCTGCACCTGTATAATCTTCATTTTTTACAAAAACGCCTTGTCCAGGCCCATTCACACGAGCATTTCCTCCTACTCCATCTACATATCCAGCTTTACTAGCATGACCGGCAATTATATAGGGCTCGGAAAATTTATCCAATACTTCATTATAATCCATTCGTGCAATATAGCTATTTTGCTGAGAAGAATACAAACGTAATAAATACGCATATTTCCCCGTAGGATGTACCACCATTCGTAAAGTTTCTTTAGTTCTCATATGACTGGCAAAAGTTGTAAATTCTTTTGTTGCAAAATCATATCGCCACATCGGTTGAGTTTCATATAATGTATAATAAAGAGTTCCAGTCTTGGGGTGTACAAAAGCACCGGTCACTCCTTTTTGTTTATGTTGACTGTCCTCTAACAAAGTTTTCGTTTTAAAACCTGAAGCACGAGAAAGAACGATATTTACAGCTCCATTATTAGATAAATCTCTAGACACAATCATATCTTGATTTTCATCCACTGTCCAATTTATAATAGTGGGTCGTTCTGTTTTATTCCCTAAATCAGGAAGCATGGTTACTGTCTTTTGCTCCAAATCAATCAAACGACACGAACCTACACCAGAGGCAGTCATATATAAATGATCAAAATTAGATTTTGGATCAAAGGAAAACCAAGTTGCCCCTTTAATACACCCACAGTCGTCAAAAGAGCCATCTTGTTCATATGCATCATTTTCATTTTGAAACCGTTGACCAGCCAATCTTGATACTAGCCATTGCTTTACATATGTAAACTTCTCTTCGGCTTCCGCATAGGCTATTTCTTCTCCCTCACCATCATAAACACTGATTTCTACATCTCCATCCACAGCCATTCGTGGAACGACACAATACAGTATTTGATTCTTAACATTAATGATATTAGCCTCTTTACCCCCAATAATAACCTTTAACTTGGTTGGATCATTACCGAAGTTATCACCATATAAAATCAAGTTATTACCAACACCTCCTTCTTTAGGCTCAAAATCAGTAATCACAATCGGCTTACTCGGATCAAAAGCCGCTTCTTCCGACTCATCGTCCTTACAACCTAGTACACAAAGGACTATCAACGGCATCATGATAGTAAACAATCTGATGTACCGGTCCTTCCAAAAACTTTTCTTTTTCATACATTAAATTTTAGTTCGCTATTTTTTTAATCTCAAAACTATATCCAACTAACATTTCAACCCTAATTATTAAATACGGGAAGAAAATCTGAAGTTGAAGGCACACAATTTTTTATATAGGGCCAACCATCTTCTGTCCACAATACCCGATCTAACATACCCAAACGTCCTCCAACCTCACCATTTTCTTTCACATAGCTATGGTATATCATCCAATCAGTACCGGCATCGTCTTGTACAATAATGGAGTTATGACCAGGACCAAAGAATTTCTGGCCATCTCCTTCCAATACCAACTCCCAAGCATTGTTAATCATATCTTTACCACTCTTATCAAGGTATGGTCCAAGTAAATCCTGTGAGCGGCCCACTACTACTTTATATCTACTTCTCTCGCCATCACAACAATTGTTTATAGATGCAAACAGATAATAATAGCCGTTCTTCTTATAAATATTGGTACCCTCAAAGGCTTTACCACAGACTTGCTTTTTAAGAGTTGGGGTACCATTCTCATTACGTTTCACAGAAAGTCCATCATCAGTAAGTTCAGTTACATAAATACCATTAAAACTACCGACAAACATATATTTTTTATTATCCTCCTCATAATAGAACTGATCAATACAATTGGACCCAAAATCTTCTTTCGTCAGCAACTCTTTACTATTCACAAAATCACCTAAAGGACTATCTGAAGTAGCAACTGCAGTGTAGCTAGCATCTCCATCTCCCCATTTTGCCCATGAAAAATAAAGTACATATTTACCATTAATATGACGGATTTCCGGAGCCCAAAATGCACCTCCACCAGGAATTTGCGGCTTTGTCGCATTTCGAAAAGCAGTTCTCTTAAATTCCCAATTCACTAAATCCTTAGAAAAATAAATAGGAACCCAATATTTATCTGTTTGAGTAGCATATAAATAGAAACCATCCTCTGTGCGAATAACAGTAGGATCGGCTGCACTTGAGAAGGTAATTACCGGGTTCGTGTAAGTTATACCTATTTTGAAGTAACAAATTTCATCACGAAGAGCAACACTTTCATGAGAACACTCCCCTAGCCGTACAGGCAACAAATATTTTACGGTCTCCATTCCTTCACGCTTAACTATAAACTCTCCAGCAGCCTCATTCTCCCCAGCTTTGAAAAATATCTCCGTTCCTAAATCATAGTTAGCCGCTGGAAGAAGCTGATAAGAAGTTTTATAGTTCTTATTATATTCAGCAACCAGTTCTTTCGCATTAGAGGGTACTTCCAATTTACACGAAAAGTTCCAAGGATTATTTTTTATTTCTCCATCTACCTTATAATTAAAAGTAGTATTAACAGAAATGGGCATCAACACTTTACTAATGCTAACCTCTTCTGAAGTAGTAGCCAAACTAACTATTGGATAATCAAACGAAATATGTAGTAGAAAATCACTCTGACTTTTACGAACCTTTACGGTAGTTGAGGTTAGTCTCAATGCTATCACATATTCAGCCCCATTTTTCTTGAATTCAGCAAATATTTTAGCTGGGTCAAATTTAACTTCTATTTCCTTTGAAGTAACTCCTTGTTCAAAAGCAAGCTGTGAGGTACTTATCGAATACAACGACGATGGCAATAATTTATAAGCAGTTTCTTCCTCCTTATTATATGCCTTCAAATCCTCCTCCTTCCACTCATCCAGTTCTGCTATAAAAGCTGTACTCGCACTGCCCCCCTTCAACTCCACAGAGAAAGGGTACACAACTTGTGTCACATCACTACTGGAAACCTTAATTACATTTAGTCCATTAGGCTGTACTTGTAAATACTGATTCGAATTTACATCCCCATCTTCACCAGAAACATCCTTAGTATCATCAGAACCACATGACAAAAAAAGCAGAAGTCCCGCACTAAGAAACATTAGCCCAATTTTTCGAATATTTTTTTTAATTGATTTGTAATTCATTACATATAGATTTAAGTAATACCCTGTGTTTTATCAAAAAACGTTATCCCTTGAACTATCTTTTTAACTGCATCTAAAACTAAATTCCGTATTATATAATAATGATCATTATCTCTCTATAAAGGTACTAGCACCCCTATCATCTGATACAAAAGTAGAAAATTGGAACTATTTAAGATATTAAATATAGGTCAATAAATGAAAAATTAGTCCCAAACTAATCTAAAGTATTCAAAGATTATACAGAGGAGTTTTTATTAGCAACCATCTGAACAATATCTTTCTTTTATTGGATAATTTCTTCTTCAACAATCCACTACTACTCAAACATTATTTGAAAACTAGAATATTTATGGTGTTGCTATATTTTAAACTAATAGCAACACCATTTCATCTAATTGCTTTCTTTATAACCGGACAAACTAAATCAGCGTATCTCATCATACCTAAGTCTGTAAAATGAATACCATCTACAGTAGCCTCTCCATCCTCTCCCAGCATATTCTTTGATGAAATAAGAATGATATTTTTCTCATTTCTTTTCTTTAAATGATTGAATATCTCTTTCAACGTATCATTCTTTCGTCGCACTTCTTTAGCAACCCTTTCATCATAAAATGTATGAGGGAAAATAGGATCCTCTATAAAAATAATTGGTGTATCCGGATGTTTACCACGAATGATACGATAGAATGTTTCCAGCCGTTCTTTCATCTTTGCAACAGAAGCATTAGGCACAAAGTCCAAAACGAAAACACTAGCTTCTACTTCAGCTATTACTTTAGCTACTTCCAAATCTAGAAATGCATTTCCACTGAATCCTAAATTGATACATTCACGGTTCAATCTTCTCGATATAATATTGGTATGTGCCATTCCTGGACGTGAAGCACAACCTCCTTGAAGAATGCTGGTTCCATAAAAAACAACAGGATTCTTACGAATTGGATAATCCACTAACGGCTGACTAATAGTAGCCAAAGAATCAACTCCGATAGACAAAGAAACAAGACCATCATACAATGGCAAATAAAGCATGTATTCTCTTTCTTCAGGATGCATATTTTTTATAATGGTGACCTGATTTGCTTTTCCTTTCGGACGGGCACTATTGACAAAACGCCAGTCACCATTCTTCTGAAGACAGTAAAGATCTAAACCTTTTGCACCAGTATCAGTCATATGATTCATGTGGGTATTAAAAAGAGCCACCCATTTAGCTGCTATCGTAGTGGAATTACTACGGAAACGTATTGCCATTCCCGCAGAGTTACGGCTTAAATTCCATAATGGAGCACGAGAAATATTCTTTAATGAATCCGGGAACCTTTCATATCGTGCCCCAGCACTCTCTGTCGCTCTTCCTAATAGTGGAAAATTCGAAGCATCGCGGTATACTAATTGAGCATGTATATGAAACACTAAAAAAAGTACAATAAAAATACAAAATTCTCTTTTCATATTCAAGCATTATAATTTCAGACCCTTCAAAAATAAATATATGTTATGTTAAAAGCAACAATACACTATGAATAAAAAAACTCCATAGATCTGTATCCGGTCTTTTATTGTTTTATTTATTCAATAATGCATAAGCACACCATATTATCGGTGCCTGTCCATGATAATCACCGGCGATGCGGGGACGATCCATATAATATTGTTTACTGTTCTTCTTTCCGGTTCCAACACAAACCTCAGTAAGATCATTCTTGTCATTAATATAATTACATAAGCCAAGCCATGCACGGCGTGCCACTGGAGCATATTCCTCTTTATTCAACCAGCCGTTATTGACCCCCACAATCATGGCATAAGCAAACATTGCCGAACCAGATGTCTCTGTCCAAAAGTCCGGTTCGGTAATCAGCTGATTCCAAAGACCGTCCTTGTTCACATATTTTTTCAAGTTATCCATCATCAACAAGTAACCTTTCATGATACGTGCACGATTAGGATCCTTTTCCGGTAAGTTATAAAGTAACTCCGTCATACCGACAGCCATCCAACCATCACCACGTCCCCAATAATAAGGCACATCCGGTGCATGATAGAAAAGACCGTTGGGATGTTGCAGTTCGTCCAAATACAGAACCATTTCTTTGGCAGCCCTATTTATGTACTTAGGATCACCAGTAGCTTTATAAGCCTCAGATTGCACAATAGTAATCATATACATATCATCAATCCAAAGACGAGTTTGCCAAGAATATCCCTTTTTATCCCATTTACGCTCCTCTTCATTCGCATTGGCAGGAAGTTCCCATTGAGTGTCAGCATAGGGCAGTCCCAGATCTAAATAACGCTTATCTTTCGTTATATTATAAAATCTTAGAGGTAAGCAACCAAACATATTTTGGTCTACGTGAATCGGTGGAGGTAGAAGTTCTTTTTCCAGATGAAACAATAATTCGAAACGGTTTCTTAACAGCTTTATCAATTCTTTATTATTTGTCAATTCTGCAAAACGAAGAGCTCCATACCATGTACACACCTCTGCATAATGTATTCCTCTATCAAAATACAGTTGATGTTTAGTTTCCATTAAACGTCTGCTCAATTTATTTCCAACCGTCTTTGGATCTGCCTTCACAGGAAAATCTCCAAAATAATTTTGAGCAGAAATCACATTTGAGCTCAAAAAAACAGTCATCAATAAGGCATAAATCAAATAATTCCTTTTCATAATCGTAGTGTTCTATATAATTAATTATTCAATATTAAATTCTCCGAATCATAACCCAGTCACCGGTATCCAACGTGCCGTACTTGTAGATGCAACATCACAAATGGCATCTAAAGAATTCCGCTTTGTAATAAAAAAATTGACAAGTACTTGCCCGGAAGTGATAGTCAATTTTGAACGTGGAATAGCAATTTCAGCAATATATCCATAATCATCTATAAGCCTCTCATTTGTTTCATTGCAAACATAAGTTTTGACCTGGGCATCTAATTGAGCTTCTTTCCATGATGCATCATATATTTCACAATTCTTCAGTCCATTCATTGTTACTTGTATGCAGCAAGCCCCTTTTGACAGCTTATTATTACTCACAGGAGATACGTATAAGGAAGCGTAATCAGAGGCTAACAAGTTTCGATCAAGTACTTCTAACAGGAAATAAATATTATCATCATCATACGAACAACGTAACGTTCCTTGTGCTTGTGACTTACTGCCCACAAAGAGTGCATGATCTGTATTTGCCCACTCTTTATTGTTACCATCTATTGTTACCTTTCTTTTCACGGCATCAATACGATGATTAAGTACAAACTGTGCCATCTGAACCGGTCCTTCTTTCGCTTTAATATTAGTTCCAACCAAAGTATGTGAATCAATAATACAAAATGATCCCCAATAACCACCAGAAAAAGGTTGATAAGCGCTACCGAAATTACGAGCAGTAGCATCTCCTATTTTAAGAGTATATTTACTTGACGATTCATACGAAAGGACGGTTTCTCCCGAAGGGAGCTGTCCCAAATATGGTCCCATACCGGAGAAAACACAATTATTACTATCGACAGGTCCTTCCTGGTCGGCAGCCAAATATTCCCATTTGTCTTTATCTGAATAACAAAGCGAAATATGATATCCTGAATTATTGGTTTCCACAGCAGCAGCTAATCCCTTATTATCATTGAGTCTCACAACAGAAGGCATCTGATGATTATAGCCGACAATTCCGTTTTTCTCCCACCTCATTCGCAATACATAATAAGGAGAAGAACTAAAGTCCGGTTTCCATGTCTTTCCTCCATCAGTAGAAACAACCATTGCCGTACCTGTATCTGTGCCATGTCCTTCCAAGCCAGTACGACTGCTATCTGTAAAGTAACAGTGTAATTCACCTGTAGGCAACTCCAACAAGAAAGGTTCCCAATTAACTCCCTGATAGATCTTGATAGGTTCACTCCAAGTAACACCATTATCCGTACTGCGCTTTAATTCAATTCCTGCATCTTCCGGCAAATCCCGATAACCGGAATTAGCTCTGCAAGATGCAACTGCCAATATATCTCCATTAGAGAGCACCAGCCCATCGCAATTAGCATAGCAATGTATATTCTTATTGCCTTTGCTATCGATAATGTCATAACTGTTAAATATTTCTCCTTTATTGCTCCAAGTTTTCAGATCCTTACTAAGCGCATAAACACAACGCCGACCAATATTATTATTAGCACTACCATTGTGATAGAACAAAATATAGTCACCATTCTTCATCTTTTTTATACGAGGATAGCGAGGATACGAAGATTCCATAGTCACAAGCATCCGATAGTTCATCATCAATGAAGAGCGTTTCGTAACATCTGCGTGGGAATTTATAATAGGTGTCCCCTGATTCAATTCCCCAATAGGTGTGATGCTACAAACCACAGGCTCCTGGGATTCGTCCTCCTTTGGTTTCTCCGTATTCCCGTTACCAGCTAGTAAATTCTCATCATTTTCACCACTGCCCCCGCACGCTATAAATGAGATAGCTATGGAGAAAAATAACATAAAAAAAGTGTTTTTCATAGCTCTAGTATATTTTATTCAACTTGCTATTTTCCCTGTCTCGTCGGTTGCGGACCTAAATATGAGCGCTTCATTCCTCCGAAATCCAAGACAATCTTTTGCAATACAGTTCCGGCATCGCCACATATAATTTTCACTGTGTGTTTACCCGGTTTGTCGATATGCAAAGTGGTTTTGTTGATTCTACAGTTCTTCAACACACTTTCGTACCAGATTTGTGCATACTCAAAAGAAGAAGTAGAAGGATTCATCACAGGACCTTCGTCAATACATACTCCATATTTCGTTTCCACATTCGTTGCTTCATGTCCGGCATACCCACGGTCCTTACTTAATGTAAATGTAGGCAATACGTATGTGTAGACATCAACCGAACCTTGTTCGAATGTATAGAAATCATATTCCAGGCGAGGGGTACTGCGACCTGCTGTCCGCTGCGGGGCGGCTGTCGGGTCACCTAGTTGAATAGCTGTATTTTCTATTCCCAAGTTAGGAATCGTTCTCATTTGAATAGCTTTGTTCTCTACCTTCCGGTGAAAACCGGCAGCGTCAATAGAAACATATCCATTGTGCTCTACAAATAAAGTGTCCATTTCGGCTAATGAAGGAGAAGAAGGGTTGAAGACTGAAATATAAACATTCTCCTTCTCGCCACGATCAGATGCGATTTCCAACGTTCCGAATACTTTCTCACCAGTCGGGACCTTAGCCCAGTCGATTGAGACTTCTATACGATTTTCCGTGGTAGTTTCTCCGGCTTTCTGACTTAACAGAATCCAGTTATCTGAAACCGATGCTTTCCATTTCAGAGGAGTCGCTCCTTTATTGAAAACGTCTACGTAATAGGATTGGCGGAAGTATGTGTTGAAACATGGCAGGGAATGGAAACTCTTCTGCCCTTTCAAAATATCCTCTCCTTCGGCCAATATGCCCAAAGAGGCTGCAGATGCCAGATTTACCTTCCGCAGAGCCGGGAGTTCAAAGTAGGCTGCGGCAAATCCCTGTTTCATGGTCATTACATGATCCCATTTACCTCCAAGTAATGAGTTATATCCTTTTGTTATTACTTCCAGACTATCATAACAAGCCTTAGTCATTTTTTCCAGTTCTGCGGTAGTTGCCCTCTGTTGAATAGAGTACCAACGGTTTCTCTGTCCGTTGAGAATCATACGGTTCAATAGTTCACATCCTTTCACCGGATAGTATAATGATTGATAATAGCATGCTTTCTTATCTTCTGGCAAAGCTTTCAGGATTTTCTCTACCATATTCCCTATCCGTTGATATTCAGCCAAACGAGTATCCACTTCACGATAATTGGCAAGCGAAAAATCAGTATCTGTATTCCGTTCTCTTCCGTGTTTGTCGGTAGCCCACTGATAACCCCATCCCATAAACTCCGGCTTACGCGCAAAGGCCAATTTATAGAAAGAATTTATCACATCCTGATATTCAACCCGATAGTCATCTCCCAACATGCCACACAACCATTCGGTACGATAGTTTGCCGCTCTTTCAAAACTGAATGAATCAATATCGAAAGCCATCGTCAGGAAATAATCAACAGCAAATTCACATGATTTGATGTCTCCGGCATTGAGCAGCCAGATACGATCAGCTGTCATGTCATAAGCTTTACGGAGTTCTTCATACATTAATGTGGGTGAAGTTGTGTTCATCCAAAGATGATCGTGAGGTTTACCCAGATAAGAAGAATGATAATATACTCCCGAACGTCCGGAACGTTTCTGTTCTTTCGGACTGCTCAAACGTTTCATATATCCATAATTATCATCCGGCCAGATAATAGTCACATCATCCGGAAGTTCCAATCCCTGATCGTATACATCCAGCACTTCCTTATAAGGAGTAAAGGCTTGAGGAATGTCTTCCGCACGCTTACCGATGGCATCTACCAGCATTTGCCTTTGTGCCATCAAAGCTTCCTGAAGCATTTCCTTTCTATCATTCATATTATTGCTTGCATTCATTGCCCGGTCGTGCAATCCACGCAAAGCCAAAGTATATACATTTTCAAACGGAGCACATTCATCTACACGTGATTTCAACACTTTGTTGACTCCATCCTTATTATTGATATAGTCCCATTCACCCATTTTATCACGCTTCCACTCACTTGCCGTGTTAAACAATAACGGTTCACAATGAGAGGATCCCATGACAATAGCAAAGCTATCCGCTACCAGGCGATTTTCAGGAATACGGTGGAATGCCATGGATGCGTCATGCATAGCCGGACAAAGATAATTAGCCTGAAGACGCAACAGCAGTTCACACACCTTTGCATACGTTCTCGGTCCGAAGTTTCCACGTTCTTTTTCAAAATTGCGTTTTGACCAACGATAGAGTCCCCAGTCCTCATCATTGATAAATATCCCTCTGAACTTGACAGACGGTGTTTTAGAAATGAACTTATCAACTTTTACACTAACTTGTTTTTGCTGTTTGATTGGAGCATCCGCCCACCAGTACCAAGGAGATACTCCTATTGCTTTTGATATGGAAAGAAGTCCGTAAGCAGTACCACGCCTGTCACTTCCAGCTACGACAATTGCTTTCTTTATGCCCGGAATAGGATTATTGACCACTTCTATCATATAACGCTCCCAACTTCCGGCAATGGCAGCTGTATCTATTTTGTGTCTCGATACCAAAGCGTCAATCCACTCGCTTTTTCCTATAGTACCGGCAATAATCGCATACCGCGCAGATACTTTCCCGGGCTTGCTTTCATCTATTCTCAACTCTTGTCCCGTCACACGACGAACATCATCCACAAAAAGAGAAGCGCTTTTACGTACTACAGTTGCATCTTTTCCATCAAAACAGATAACTGCATTCGTTGATGAAGAAACAATAGGAAAACTATTCTTTCCGGTTCCTTTGTCGAGTAAAACTTGTGCTTTTGCCGAAATCAGGCTACAACAAAATAAGCCCAGCAATAAAATTTTATTTTTCATATATACATTAGATTGACTATTGATAACGCAAAGTAAGGCAAAAAGCAATAAAACGAATAAAAGAAACCGACCTATAAATAGCAGAATATGTTCAAAAAACAACCACCGCAACTCGAGATTCGAAGTTACGGTGGCTAATTTATTATCTATTATTGAAAGCTTTCCTCATCTATCAGAATCTGTCTTCATCAGCCACAGCCTCTTCCCAAGTTTCCCATATCTGCACATTCGGATCATAACCATCATAACCGTAGTTCTGATACAAAGGAGCCTTTCCGTTAGAAACGATTGCTTTTTCAGGAATAGGCCAATAAATGTTATGTTTACCCATGATATAATTGATATCTGTTTTAGTAGCATTTACGTTAATAGTAACGCCTTTGTTGTACATACCTTTCTTTATGCAACGTTGATACCAATAGCTACCACCTTCAGAATCGGTGCCAGATTGCTTATCGAATGTTTCCACTTTATATGTATTCCCGAACTCGTCCGCTCTGCCGCTGATAGCCAAACAGAGTGACACACGGGTTAACTCTACATTACGCCATTCTTCAAAGAAAAGTTCACGCGCACGTTCATCCATGATATCACCGATAGTAACCTTACCTACATAAAATTCAGTACAATGAGCACGTTCTCTGATGATGTTTATATCATCCTTGATTGTTGGATCATCCGGATTGATATAGAATTTTACTTCTGCACGCAGCAGGTAGGCTTCCGCCAAACGATACAAATACCAATCAGCAATACTGCCATCCGTAGCTCCTTCCAGACCATTATTGGTTTCCTTAGCTTGATTGATGACATCATTCAGGCAGAAAATGTAATGAGGGACGTCATACCAACGACGAATAGTGTCAGAACACATCAAATCTCCCTTACGGGTAACAAGTTCATTTTTCTCATTGTAATAATCATCTTCTGCGTAAAGCTTAATATTTTGCCCAAAAAATTCAGAATCCGGATTATTACATTTCAGTTTCTCCATGTGCATCCAGTTTCCCGTCTCTGCACTATGCCGCAAATCGGTTTGATCCATTTTATCATTAACAGCCCACAAATCGTCTTGATAGAAAGTGGTAGTACGGAATGTAGATATACCACGTCCCAGTCCACGCATATAATCATATTCTTTACGATATTTACCATCTTTACGAGTATAGTTGAATAGAGCTTGCTTTCCATCAGGCATTTTGATTCTATTATCAAAGAAGAAAGGATACATAATACGCATAGTCAACATCGGGATGAATGATTCTTTAGCTGCTCCCCGGTTAGGCATACCCATAATCACTTCTTTGTTGGCAGCAATCAACTTGTTCTCCGGACGATGTAAATCCCAGATAACATTGCGGGTAATGGGCCATGATACAGATTCGCCGCCTTCAAAAAAGGTTCCGAAAGATTCTTTCATCAAAGAATAGCCTGATTTATCAATTAAGATATCCAACTGTTCCTTTGCCTTCCCGAATTCGCCAATAGACATATAGAGTTTAGAAAGCAACATACGGCAAGCGCCTTTATTTACCATACCAACATAATCCATATCTTTCTGTTCAGGAACCCATTGTACAGCAAATTCCATATCTGCTACCATTTTTTTCAGAATAGCGTCACGGTGAGTAGATCGATAGTTCTGCTTAGGAACTTCCGGAAGTTTTGTCAACAAAGGTACATGTCCAAATTGAAAAACTAATGAATAATAGCGATAAGCCCGATGGAAATAGGCACGGCCAATGTATTCGTTTTTCAATGTTTCGTCCATTGGTACATTACCAATAAACGAAAGTATTGTATTAGCATTTCTAACACCTTCAAAATTTTGTCTCCAGAAGAAGTATATACTGTTTGTGCGTCCTAGATTTTTTTCGTTAGTTTGGTCGCTGTTCGGCCTCAACAGATTGTCAACATTATCCAACAACCCGCTTTTATCAGTCGCAGACGGTACCATCAAATCTGAAAAAGTATATTCTGTGGGCAGTGCTATCATCTCTCTGGAATCTTCACTCACATAATTACGTTTAAGCTGACGGTCACAAATAGCCAATACAGATTTTATACCATTTTCCGTAGAAAATACAGTTTCCGGTTCAAACATTGTTTGAGGATCCGGATCCAAAAAACTTTCTGAACATCCGGTCAACATTAATGAAGTGCCTACAAATAAAGCTACACTTTTACAAATATATTTTTGAATATAATTTTTCATATACGTTTCTGTTTAAAAGATTAGAATGTTAAATTAAGTCCAAGCGTCCAAATACGAGATGCAAAATTTCCGGTTTCAGGGTCGCCATATCCTTCCCAATCTTTAGCCCATACAGCTGCGTTACGAACAGAGCCATACACTTTCACACGATCGATTTGTATTTTTTCCGTCCAAGCCCTAGGCAATGTATAGCCGACAGATATATTTTCTAAACGAATGAAAGAACGATTATATAATCTACGTGCACCTTTTGCACCTTCCGGGCCTTGCGCCTCGATACGTGCATATTTATTAGTAGGATTGTCTACAGTCCAATATTCCTTCGCATTCTTGTTCACCAATCTGTAAGTCATGCCGCCACCGTCGTCATCATTGTTCAAATACATACTTTCCAGACTCTTATGCCCCATACGAGAGTAAATATTCACAGAAAGGGTTAAATCTTTCCACAAGGTGAAATCATTACGCAATGCCCATGTAACCGGAGCGGCGGTTTGTCCTTGGAATACTTTATCATCATTATTATAGACAACCTTTACTAAATTACCATCAGCATCGTATTGGTCGTTAGCCGGATTGTTCCATACTTTCGGGTCTCCAGGAACCTGCCCGTATTTTTTAGCTTCTTCAACCTCATCTTTCTGCCAGATTCCCGTCACTTTATAATCCCAAATCGCACTAATAGGCTTATCGATAAACCAGCCGGCTGCCACATAGTCCGCTTCTCTTGAACCTACCACACTTCCAGTGGCATCCACTATATCTTGACGATCACCAAACAAATGTTTGATTCTGTTTTTATTATATGAGAGACTGAATGATGAGCTCCATTGGAAATTTTTCTTATCAATATTCAAAGTATTCAATGCCACCTCAAAACCACTATTATCCACCTGTCCTAAATTGGTAGTAATATTCTCAAATCCAGTAAAGTTAGACAAAGGTTGTCTCATAATCATATCTTTGGTACTCATTCGATAATATTCCAATGTACCTGTAATACGGTCATTTAAAAATCCAAAGTCCAATGCAAAGTTCCACGATTGTGTTTTTTCCCATTGCAGATTCGGATTCTTCATACGTTGAGCCATCAAATAACGCATTAAATATAAGTCACCTGAAGAAGTGATATAACCTTGCATTTTACCACCCCCCGGATAAAGATTGGCAAGTGCTTCGTAAGGATTTTCCAATGAACGATTACCATTTTTACCGTATGAAACACGCAGTTTACCACTATTCATGATATGAGCATATTTTTGGAAAAAATCCTCATTAGTGAATGACCATGCTATACCTCCGGAAGGAAACCATGCATAAGGATTATTTGCCCCAAAAGCCGAATAGCCGTCACGTCTGATGGTACCAGTAACCATATAACGATCATCGTAAGAATAGAATGCGCGTGCCATCAATGCATCAGCCGTTTGATGATTATCATCAGTTCTGAATGTACTGACAGACTTATCTCCATTCTGGGTGTTATGGAACCCAAGCGCGTCAGATGGCAAAATATTACGGGCTTCAATTCGGTCTGACCAATATTGGCGTTCTTCCGCTTCTTGCACAAATGTCAAAATAACATGGTGCTTGTTAGCAAAAGTCTGATCCCAAGTAATAGTATTGTTCAGAGACCAATTAAAACGTTTGGCCTGTTCCCGATTTGTTCCACGGTCATTAGGATTGGAATTAGGTCTTTCTGCAGACGTAAAATAACGGTCATAGAAAAATTGAAAACGGGGCGCAATATTAAACTGATAAGTGATGTTGAAAGGCAATTTTACTTTAGCATTGAAGATAGTATTCAATGTAGTATACCCTTTTTCCAATTGAATATATTGCTTCTCAAAATACCAGTTTGTTTCATTAGCACGGTCATATTGATACATCAAGGGGTCTTGTGTATAGTTTCCATTTTCGTCTTTCAACATGGCGTATGGACTGTTTTCCATAAAACCACCTTTATCCATGCCGATTTCACCATCCGAACGATCTTGAAAGTTTATATTTGCACCCACTTCAAACCAATTGGTTACTTTTGCATTTAGTTTCAAGTTTGCACGGATAGCTCGATAAGTATCGTCGACAAACGCTCCTTCATTGCGCAGATAACCTAAAGACATGTAATAATCCACCTTATCGCCGGCACCGCTAATGCTTACATTATAGTCTTGATTGAAACCTAATCGAAACGCTTCATCTTGCCAATCAACGGTCTTTCCCGACAAAAGATTGTCAAGTAAAGCCGTATCATATCTAAATCCTAAACGCCTTGCCCAAATACTAAGATCAGATTCTCCTTCCCGATTGGTTGAATAATTACGCCACTGTTCCAAAGACACTGCATCCGACAAATTATTAGGATTTCGGAAATACTCTGGCTTTGAAGTATATTCATTACCAGGTCTTGAATAAGCTGCATATTCTCCTGTTTCAGCATTCACACCATAAGTGTTTTTTTCTTTCCAGTCTACATAGTGTTGCAGATATTCGTCCGTAGTTTGCCATCTATCACGATAGGCAGCCTTTTGAGTTAAACCTACACTAGCTGTGAAATTAACCACAGGCTTACCTTTTTTACCTTTTTTCGTTGTGATGATGATTACACCGTTTGCAGCTTGTGCTCCATAAACAGCAGCTGCCGACGCGTCTTTCAAAACATCTATTTGCCCAATATCATCCGGATTAATTTCCGAGAGTTCTCCTTGAAAGAACATACCGTCGAGGATAATCAATGGATTATTATGACCACCATCTGTATAAACGGAACGTTGTCCACGGATCTTCATCTCACCGCCGCCTTTTGCGCCTGCATCACCTTCACCATAACCTACCACTAATCCCGGTGTTCCACGTAAAATGTCTTGAACTGTTTTAGGATTTTCATTGGCAATCTTATCAGGACGAACTTGAACGACCGAACCTGTTAAATCCTTTTTACGCATCGTACCATAACCCACTACAACTACTTCATCTAGCGTCTCTGAATCATCTTTCATTGTGACGTCAATCAGTTTTTTACCTGCTACCGAGATTTCTTGATTCTTATAACCAATATAACTGAAATTCAACACAGCATTTGAAGCCTTTACCACAATGCTATAGAACCCATTTAGATCGGTTACTGTTCCATTAGTGGTCCCTTTTTCCATCACATTTACTCCAATCAGCGGTTCACCCGATTGATCTTTCACATATCCCGTAATTTTAGAACTTTGAGCCTGTACTGTACCAAGACAAAAAGTCACCAATAGTAAGAACAATCCTACCCGAAACGTGAAACCTTCTTTTTTGTTTTTCATACTAAATAAATTTGAGTTAATATTATAAAGCTTATATTGAATCTATCTACTTTTATCCACGTTATATTTCAATAGTTACATCAATTTTATAATACAAAGTTACAAATGCAAATTTATCTCAAATAGTATTTTTGTCTCAAAAAACAAAAAAATCAGGTCATAACTAACTTTAGAGCATTTGTCTGTAGTTAACAATTAATTATGCTCCTATCTATACCCTAGCAATTGATTAGATAGTATCATTGGATATATATGGCCAATATAGTATGGTGGATATATATGACCAGCACGGTGAGTATATATATTCAGCACGGTGGATATATATATACACGACATTGTGCATATATACCCATCAAAGCTCTACGCTGTTCGCCGTCAGCAGCAAACAAAGCGGTAGACAATATTTCTCCTATCGCTCCATCGGGTGTAACCACAGCTATCTGTTGAACGCCTTCCACCAATTTCCCGTTTCGAGGAGAAACAATATGCCGACGTTCAGGAGAGTCATTACCGGAGGTTGTAAGACACTCATTATGAAGAAGTATATTATTGACTTTCCATCCCGATCCTACCGGATGATTACCTAAAGCAAGGACGGAACTGTTTCCTATATTTATCAATGCATTCTCTATCAAAAACTCATTCAGTATGCTTTTAATTGTATCCAAAGCATACCCTTTAAGAAAGCCGGATAAGTTGACAGTAACTCCCGGTTGTGAGAAATAGATGCTATGATCTTCGACTGATAAATGAACCGATTGTATCGTGTTCTGATTGTAATTTTCCGAATGGACTGTAATATCAAAACACCCCAGAGTCTTCCCGTTATATTTCAGGCATAAATCAATCATTGAATAGAGTTCTTCGCTAAGAACAACTGGTGAAGTCGGAGCAGTTCGGTTGACAAAAGACAATTCGCTGGCCGGATCATAAAAGTTCGCCATCTTTTCCAACCGGCACAATGCGTCATAAATACGATTAACCACAAGCAACAATTCTCTTTCCGTTTTCTGGCTATACAGGATAATATCCACCCGTGTATGCATGGAAAGAAACCAGGCATAAAGCAGTCCATTACCTTCATGGGATGGTTTATACATATGTTGAATAGGGACTTGCATCGTATAGTAGGACAAATTAGGCACAGATTACACGGATTTTACGGTTGTTCCAATGAAATAGCAACCGCGTAATCCGCGTAATCCATGCCTGAGTAAAAATCATAAGGAATTTTGACGTATCTCCCACAATAACATGGAATACACCTTATTTCAGTTCTTTAATCTTCACGTTCTTGAACCACACTTCGTCTCCGTGGTCCTGAAGAAGTATATTTCCTTCCTCCGGATTTCCGAAATTAGGCCAGTTTTTATATTTACTGTATGCTACCAATGCATTCCACATATCATTGTTACGATCATATTCAATCAATTTAACGCCGTTCAACCAATGTTCTACATGGTTACCTTTTACGATAATGGTAGCTGTATTAAATTCTTTCTTGTTGAAAGGTTTATTCTTAGGAGCCGGAATCAAATCATACAACGACCCTAGCTTTCTATTACCTTTCACACCCAGTTTTGCATCAGGATGTTTGTCATCATCAAGAATCTGGAATTCACAACCGATAGCAGAACCTGCACCTTTATTCATATCCGGGTTTACGAAATATTTAATTCCGCTATTTGCACCTTCAGTAATCTTAAAATCTACTTTCAGAATAAAGTTCTTGTATTTACGGGTAGTCACAATATCACCGCCATTAGCTGATTCAGCACCACCACTCTTCATTACTTTCAGAATACCATCTTCTATCTTCCAGCCTTTTGCGGGGAAAGTAGAAAGTTTAGCTCCTCTCCATCCATCAGTAGTCTTGCCATCCCATAATAGAGTCCATCCTTCTTTTGCTTCGTTCGGAGAAATCGTATTGGCAATCAGGTTCACTTCCGGTGCAGCTTGCGCTTCCGGTGTCTGATAGCGTTCTACGTCCGTCGTACAAATGCGGATATCTTTCCAACTAACTGTTTTACCTTCATCTGCCGCATTTCCAATGGCGTGCACTTGCAAAGCAATGAAGCCCACAGGAGTCATATCATCCCAGATATTAGCACAAGGTACTCCGTTTATCCAAGTACGAATTGAGTTACCTACAGCCTCAATACGGGCTTTATTCCATGCGTTATTCTTAAAAGCGGTTTTTGCCGACGGATTCAGCGTCAAAGGATAAAGCCAGTTTCTACGTGCCTCATCATAGATACCACCTGACCAAGCGCGTTTGGAAGGATCGATCTCAAACTGATAACCGTGTACACGACCCTTCTTATAATCTTTCTTGCTTTCACTACGAAGCTGTACTCCGGAATTTAAACCGTCATCGACCTTGAAGTCAAACTCAAGGATAAAGTCACCATAATTCTTTGTCGTTGCCAAAAAAGTATTGGGTGTTCCCATTTTAGATACACCGACAATGGCACCATCTACAATTTTATACTCGGCTTTGCCATTCAATTTCTTCCATCCTTTCAGGTTCTTTCCATTGAAAAGAGGTTCCCAATTCTGTGCACCTAAAGAAGCGGCACAGAATAAAAGTAAAGTTAATACGATATTCTTCTTCATAATCATTGATTAGTCTTTCCCACTCCCTTATATTCGAAGAAGGAATGGAAAAGGCTATTTTCTATTTATAATTTATAAAATTCATCCCAACCTTTACGCGGTGGAAGTCCCGCCAGCATTGCATTAGCAAATTCATTATTTGTAATCTGCTTCGTACGAGGGTCAAAGAACAACTGTGTATTAAGTCGTTGAGCCATCACACCCAGTGAGAATACCTGGCTCAACACACCATTGATTTCGAACGGCGAGCGTGTCTTTTCAATACCTTGACATGCCAGCAAGAAATTCTCGAAGTGATTGGAAGGACTTTTAGGAACCTCCGGCAACTTGTCTGCCATCTCTTTGGCTTTCTCTTCCGGAATAATAGACAAAGTGCTTCCATGACTACCACCCTTGAAGATCAAATCCTTAGTATAAATGATTTTTCCAGGATTCAACTTAGATTTCGGAGTATCTCCCTGATTAGTTACCGGGATGTTCGGATCTAATCCCGAAACTCCATAACCAGCAGGAATAGGAGGAAGATTATCCAGACCATCATACCAGGTAATATCTACCGGTGGCATTCCTTTACGTTGCGGGAAACGGAAGAGAATCGTGGAAGAATACGGGAAGAAGTAATCATTATGCCCTTTTGCATATTGCATAGTGACTTCGTATGGCAATCCCAGTTCCAGAAATTCGTGAGCCGTGTCGAGGATATGTGCTCCCCAGTCGCCCAATGCTCCCATACCAAAATCATACCAACAACGCCATTGTCCCAAATGATAATCTTTATTATACTCGTGATAAGGAGTAACTCCAAGCCAAGTGTCCCAGTCCAGATCTTTCGGCAGTTGCTGACCGGAAGGAAGTTTATAAATATTAGTGTCCCATTTATGCCAACGGCGCGGGTTATTCATGTGGGCAGTGATAGCAGTAACATCCTTGATAATTCCCGCATCCATCCAAGCTTTAAACTGGAAATAGTTTGCTTCAGAATGTCCCTGATTTCCTACTTGAGTAACCAGATTCGGACGTTTAAGTGCAGCTTGCATCAACAGTTCCGCTTCATAGAAAGTACGTGCCAACGGTTTCTCTACATATACATGCTTTCCGGAAGCCAAAGCCAGCATGCTAATCGGGAAATGCGAATGGTCAGGAGTAGCAATTGCCACGGCATCAAATTCGTTACCGGCCTTATCAAACATTTGGCGGAAATCCCTAAACTGTTTTGCTTTTGGGTATTTAGCCATTATCTTTTGTGTGTGTTTGGCACCCATGTCTACATCACATAAAGCCACCACTTCCACCAAACCAGTCCGTGCAAAGTCTTCAATAATCTGCTCTCCACGGTTACCAATGCCGATATAAGCAATCTTCACTTTGTCACCTCTTCCTTTTTTAGGTGAAGCGGTTTGCGCATGTAATAAATCACCGGTTCCTAATGCCAATCCGGCTGAAGCCATCGACATCGTTTTCAAAAAATCCCTTCGTGTTACCATAAATTATTCATTTTCATTGATATTGATTAAGTTCTTCTTTTAAAATTATATAGGAAAACTATCAACTCCTGCCCTTCTTTTTAAATAGTGCTTGCATTCCATAAAATAAAAGGCGCAAAATCCCCCAACAAGCATAAAGCACAAAAGTAAATATAATTATATAAAAAATAGACGTTATCATCTCCGTAAATGGCGCATGATAAGCAATAATTGCATAAAGATGTATCAAATTAGATACTACGAAACAAACGAGTAAAGTGATTAACTCAATTTTCTTACGTCGTGCGGTTACAATCGTGTCTTTCATATTGCTTCGGGTGTTTTTACAGATTGATGGTTCAGATAGTCTATTTTATACTCATCAGGGAAATAGAGCGTCCGTTCTTCTTCCAATGCCTGATGTCCCAACAAACAGAGCATACTTGCATAATATCCTTCTTCCGCGATGTTTTTAGGTTGTTTTTGTGTTATGACGGCCTCAACAAAAGCTTCCAACAACAATGATGTACCATCGCTCTTGGGACGTTCTCCGATAATGAATTCTCCTTTGTTTTCGTTTGCAGTTTCCGGTGCCCAGCTTGTTCCGGCAAAAGGCAGAGAATCGAATACCTTGTTCTCCCAGTCATTCACCATCTGCAGGAAGGCCGGTGCAGGAGCTACACTCTCAAAGTAATATTTTCCCTTTTCCGGTTCTACCGTTCCGAGATTACCCATGATCTGTTCTTCCAGTCCATAGAATTTATTGGAAATGACAGAATCGAATGTCATCTTTACCCCATCATCAAACACATATACACAACTCACATTGTCATACACATCCCTGCCATCTTTCCAATAAGTGATGGCACCGTGTCCCATCACCTTTTCGGGTATCTTACGCAAAGCCCAGCTTCCGATCTGAAGCTGATGGCAAGCGAGTTCCGTCATCAATCCTTTTGAGAACTCCTTGTAAAGACGCCAGTTTATCAGACGTTCCAGATTGGGTGAAGGTACCGAACGTCTCCAATCCCCATTCCGGTTCCAGAAGGTACGGATTGCATTTATTTCACCGAAGGTACCCGCATGAATCATCTCCATTGCTTTAATGTAACGAGGATCGAACAGACGCTGTTGCCCTGTGAAGAATATTTTTCCCGTGCTACGGTGTTTCTGATACATACGATAACATTCCTCCATCGTGAAACCTATCGACTTTTCGCAAAAAACGTGCTTTCCTGCGTCAAAAGCATCCAGCACTATCTTACAATGCGAACTAAGAGGAGTAGCCACGAGTATGGCATCTATCGACTTATCTTCCAACACTTCTCGATAGTCACCGTACACCTTGGCATTAGGAACGAGCTTCAGTGCTTTTTCAATAGACGGTTTATAAATGTCGCACAATGCAACAATATCGACTTTAGGATTTTTAGTCAGAAATCCCATTAAAAACTGTCCCCGGGAACCGGGACCGATAATTGCCAAACGACACTTTTCGTTTGAGGTGTTCATCACCTCCGAAAAAGCAGAAAGCCAAGGGCTTGCTGCAAGAAGAGTGCCAGCCCCGGCTATGCCTAAATTCTTTAGAAAATCCCGCCTGCTAATAGGGGTATGTTTCATGCTTGTGGTATTTAAGATTATAATTGGTTTATTTGAAAATCAGTTATTAAATACAGGTGCTTTTTGTGTTTCGTAAGAAGGAGATCCTCCCTCTACGTAAGGCCAACCTTCTTGGTCCCACTTGATCTGGTCCAACAACAGAATACGTCCGTTCTCCGGAGTTGATCTTAAAAATCCATGATACAGAAGCCAGTCTTGTCCGGCATCATCCCGGATAATCTGCGAACCGTGCCCATTGCCTACAAAATGATCATTCGCACCTATCACCAAAGAATAACCATTCTTCAACATCGGTTTACCGGTCTTGTCTTTGTACGGGCCCCATACTTTCTTGGAACGTCCCACTACGACTTTATATGTACTTTTCACTCCTTGACAACAACTTCCTATGGAGGCAAACATATAATAATAATCGTCGTGCTTATGGATATAAACAGCTTCAAAAGCAGTTCCCGCTATTCTCTTTTTTTTCGCTCCCGGCATGATCGACAGCCCATCCGCAGTCAGTTCAATAACATATATTCCCCGGAAGCTGCCCCATACCAAATAGTTTCTCCCCTCATACTGCAGGAGACTGGGATCGATCGAGTTCTGTACACCAATCTCATTGCTACGGAACATCTTACCATGATCCGTAAAAGGTCCCTGCGGAGAGTCGGCCGTAGCTACCCCTATTCCACACGTTTGTTCTCCTCCCCACACTGACATTGCATAATAAAGCACATATTTACCGTTAATATAATTAATGTCAGGTGCCCAGATTCCAGCTTTAGGTTCAAACCTGGGACGAGTTTTATTCGTGAATGCAGTGTTGCAATACGTCCATTCCACCAAATCTTTCGACTTCATGATCGGAACGTTTCTGGTAGATTCGGTAGCATACACATAAAAATAACCATCTGCAGCTTTAATCACCGTAGGGTCGGGCATGGCAATATCTACAACCGGATTCTTATAACTCACTGCAGACTTTGTCTGTGCTCTCCCCTGCGAAAGACAAGCACCTATCATGAATACGAAAACGAACAAATTTACATACTTTTTCATCAAATCATTCTTTTAAAAGCTCCTTTTTACCTTATCTTTATAGCTATAAATTAATATTAACTTACAAAATCTTTGGGTAACACTCCAAATTGCTTCTGGAAACACTTGGCAAAATAAGACGGAGAATTAAACCCTACCATATAGCAAATCTCATTTACCCGGTTTTCTCCTTCTTTCAATAATTGAGCAGCCTTCTTCAAACGTTCCAGTCGAAGATATTCATTCGGACTCAAATCCAAGACTCCCTTTATCTTCCGATAGAAATTAGAACGGCTCATATTCAGGCTATCCGCCATATCATCCATGCTAAATTCCGGATTACTATAATTCACCTGGATAACCTCATTCAACTTCTTTATAAAATCTTCGTCAGCTTTTGTCAACGCCATCGTATTGGCTGCCACAAAAGGAGACTGTGCAAAAGCCTTGCGCAGTTTCTCCCTATTCTGAATAAGGCTGGAAGCACAAGCCTGTAAATATTCCACAGAAAAAGGTTTCTCCAGATAAGCATCTGCTCCCAGTTCCATTCCCTCTATCTTAGACTGGATATTCGTCTTCGCAGTCAACAAAATAACGGGAATATGGCTATAATTCAAATCTGACTTGATCGTCTTACACAATTCAAAACCATCCATCACAGGCATCACAACATCACTAACCACCAAGTTCACATAATTACCATCCAACACTTGCAACGCTTCCGCACCATTAGTGGCAGTCAATACAGTATATTCTTTCGATAGCTGACGCACTACAAAGGCAAGCATATCCGGATTATCTTCTACAACCAGCACTGTAGGCCGGTTATCTTTCTTTTCCGTCTCTCCAACAGGAATTTCATTCATCCTGTCTATTTCAACTTCCGGTTCCGGGGTTAAGGTTATTGTCATGTCCTGAACAATCGGCAAAATCAAACAGAAGGTATTATTTTCTTCCCCTTCTCCCATAGCTAAAGTCCCTTGATGCAGTTCAGCCAATGAACGGGAAAGAGCCAAGCCGATTCCTGTTCCGGTAGTCACCTTGCCGTCTTCTTTTTCATTGAAACGAACGAAAGGCTTGAATATTTCCTCCTTCATCTCATTGGGAATAATCACTCCATCATTCTCCGTACGAATACAGAATGAATTGTTGTCATCCGTTTCCGGCACTTCCAAAGATATGTGTACGTAGCTTTCAGCATACTTCACCCCATTATTCAACAGATTACTGATAATCTTCGTAAACGCCTCCCGGTTCACATGCGCATAGAAATCCTCCTCGGGCACTTGCAAAGTAAACTCCAAACCTTTCTGTTTGGCAAGGGAAGTAAAACGCACATGAGTCTCTTTCAGCACCTCCGTTACATTACATTTCGCAAAATTCAGGCGGAATCCCTGACTTTCCGTTTTACGGAAATCAAGCAACTGGTTAGTCAGGTTCAACAACCGTTCCGTATTCTGCTTCATTACATTCAAGTCTTCCCTCGTTTCCGCATCGACCTGTTTCTTCAATATGATGTTTTCCAAAGGACCTTTAATCAGCGTCAACGGTGTACGTATCTCGTGGGCCACATTCGTAAAGAAATCAATCTTTGCATGATAAACTTCACGTTCCTTCTCCTGCTCGAATTTCTCCATCTGCCTGCGGTGTTTGCTGTTACTGCGTCTCTTGAAATACATAACCGTATACAGGGAGCAGCCGATAATCAGCAGAGCATACACACAATACGCCCATATAGAGAGGTAAAAAGGAGGAAGAATATGTACCCCTAATGACACTTCGTCGTCACTCCATACACCGTCGCTATTAGCAACCTTTACCCGGAAGGTATAATCACCGTAACGAAGATTGGAATAAGTAACGATAGGGCTTTCGCCAACCGTCAGCCAATCCGTATCAAAGCCCTCCAGTTTATACATAATCCGGCTCGTTTTCGGAGCCTGGAAATCCAACGCTGCTACACGGAAAGAAAAAGAATTCTGATTGGACTGGAGCACAAGCTGGTCGGAGAAAGTTATACTCTTCTCTAACGGAGATCCCGGTTCGCCGGCATACACCTCCTTACCAAACAGAAAGAAATCAGTAATGGCAACAGACGGAATGAACTTATTCTCCGAGAAATTCTTGGGATTAAAAGCGATAAAACCATCGATGCTACCCAGATAGATCGTACCATCTTCGGTTTCAAAGCTTGAACGATAATTAAACTGGTCGCCCAACAAGCCATTAGAGGTGGTATATACTTTCATCACTCCGGTGGTAGGTTGGAAGCAAACCAGACCGTTGTTGGTTGTCAACCACAAAAATCCTTCTTTGTCCTCCACAATCTGATATACAACATCGTTCGGCAATCCGGCCGACAAATTATAATTGGCAAAAGTCTCCGTATCCGGCTGAAAACGACAGAATCCCCCTCCTTGGGTAGTCAGCCAGATTTGCCGGTGAGAGTCTTCAAAGATGCTCAATACCTTGTCATACGGAAGGCTCTTCGGATTATTTTCATCGTGCAAATAGTTCTTCCATTTCTTTTCGCTCACATTGTAGCAATAAGCTCCATTTGCATAAGTTGCCAGCCATAGATTTCCTCCGGAATCTTCCTTTATATCATATACAAACCTGCCGTTCAGTTCCGGTATCCGGTCAAAATCATCAGATTGTCTGTTGTATCGCAGCAAACCGAATAAAGTACCCAGATAAATATCACCCGTCGTTGTGCGGCAAATAGAGAACACGCTATTGTCTATCAATGAACGGGGAGAGTCTGTTTTCTGATAGGTTTTCACGATAGCTCCCGTACGCGTATCTACTACTTTCACTCCTTTTGCAAAGGTTCCTACCCAAAGATGGTTATCAATCAAACACAGACCATGCACATTGGTAAAAGCACTGCTAGGGGTAAAAAAGGAAAAAGTCTTGGTCTTCGGGTTGAAACGGTTCAAACCGCCGTCTTCCGTACCAATCCACAGAATACCCTGATTATCCTGGCAAAACTCACGTACCCGTTTTCCATGCAAACCATTATCTGTTCCTTTGGGATAATATTTTTCAAAATACGTATAAAAACGCGGATAGTAGTTCACACCTCCAAAATAAGATCCAATCCAGATACCACCCTCTCGATCCTTACACAAGGAATAAATAGCATTATCGGACAAAGAATAAGGGTCGTTGATCGAACTGCGCAAATGAACATATTTACCCATTCGAAGATTATAAATATAGAGTCCCGATTCTGCACCAATCCACAATTCATTATCAGAAGCGACCAGCAGTTCGCGACAAAAAACAGACTCTCCATTTTCATCCTCTGAAAGTAAGTCATGTAGTTTGTTAGAGGTCAGGTTCAGTTCTTTTACTCCTCCCTTTAAAGAGCCTACATATAGACAATTATATGCTCCTTTCACCAGGCCTATCACGACATCATTCTCATAAGTTTTTTGATTGTCTACAGGCGAGACATAAGGATGAAGGGTTTGCAAACGGTCTTTCGAAAAGAAAAGTCCATCACCATAGCAACCAATCCAAAGAGTTCCGCTATTATCGAAAACAAAAGACTGAACATTGGTGGAGATAAAAGGAAAGTTCTTCAATGTATAATTCCGGAGCTTTCCTTCCTCCAAATCATAACAAAATAATCCCTGTGACTCTACCGCTACCCAGACACATCCCTTATTGTCTCCGGAAATTGCAGTTACGGTATGTTCAATTTTCGTATTTTCTATGCTCAATTCAGCAAAATGCCGGAAAGAATCTTTTTCCGGATGATAGATATAAAGTCCGACGTCCGTACCTACCCAGATATCTCCTTTCGCATCCTCATAAAGTGCTGTGATAAAATTATTGCCAATACTCCGCCGTGTGCGGTCATCATGTTTGAACTTGCGGAATGACAAACCGTCATATCTATTCAAACCATCTTTGGTGCCGAACCACATAAAGCCTTGCCTGTCCTGCAAAATCGCATTGACCGTATTTTGGGATAACCCGTTCTGTACACTAAGATTTTTAAAATAGTAATGTTCGTCCGCCATCTGTGCATGGCAGCCTATCCGATAGCCTATTAAACAGATTAAAAGTATTAGAACTTTCTTCATAAACATACGTGTTTTCTATCCTTCCGTTTGAGTTACCAAATGTAGGCAAAATCATAGCGGAAAGATAGTAAATATGTCTCAATGAATGAAAGAATAGTCCTATTTTTCTATCCTGATACGCGCATCAACTGCTATAACGGCTTTTTGCGTAGCTAAAAGCGGATTTATATCCATTTCTTTGATTTCTGTAGCGAAGCGTAACAAAGTGGACAAACGAACAATAATTTCAGCAAACTTATCTTCATTGACTCCTTTTTGTCCCCGTGTTCCCTGAATGATTTTATAAGCACGCAGAGAATGAATCATTGAGTAGGCTTCTTCGTAGGAAAGTGGAGCCAAACCGGAAGACACATCTTTCAGCACCTCCACAAAAATACCTCCCAAACCGCAAAGCACTACATGACCGAACTTCTCTTCGTATTTCGCACCGATAAACAATTCCGTACCTTTCAACATCGGCTGTACCATAATTGCCCTAGCATCAGGAATCTGCATCATACGATCGAATTCCAGTGCCAGATGTTGCTCGCTTTTGATGTTCAGAACTACACCACCGACATCCGATTTATGCACTGGACCAACAACTTTGGCAACTACCGGGAATCCGCACCGACGGGCAAAGGCTACTATCTCCTCTTTATTATCGGAAACAAACTCATCTACCAGCGGAATACCGGCAGCATGCAGTAATGCTTGTACGTAATTGGGAGCAATATAACCATTCTCCGGAATAGAATCGATAATGCGACGAATCCTCGGAACGTCTACTCCGAACAGTTCTATTTCAGGAACTGCAGGTTTAGGAACATTGACAATGCGGGAAAGGGCAGTACCCAGGGTCACTTCATCTGCAAAATTCACGTGTCCTTTTGCCAGGAAGGCGGCAACCTCCGCTCCGGCTGTATTAATCGAAGGAAGTATAGGGAAAATCGGTTTCTTGCAAGTTTGCATCTTCTCGTGAAGCACGTCATACATTTCAAACATGGTAACCAATCCCGGAGTTCCGAAGATGGCCATCATGGCGTCTATATTGTCGAGTTTCTCCTCGCAGTAGTCGATGCAAAGACGCAGATGCTCCGGTGTTCCGGTAGCCAGAATATCAATAGGATTCCCAACGGCAGCACCGGGGAACAGTCGGGCTTTTAGTTCTTCGGCTATTTCTCCTTCCAGTTTAGGAACATTCAGTCCGCCTTTACTCAAGGCGTCTGTCAGCATCACTCCCGGACCTCCGGCATGGGTGATAATAGCAAAATTCTTCCCTTTCAATTCGGGCAGAGTAAACACACAACCTACAGTAGTCAATTCTTCACGAGAGAAACAACGTACAATCCCCGCTTTACGGAACAATGCTTCCACTGCCGAATCGGAACTGGCGATTGCGCCTGTATGGGAAGACGCCGCCCGGCTTCCGCTCTCCGAACTTCCGGCTTTGATTGCCGCAATCTTACATCCTTTTCTAATCAAAGACGAAGCATGGAATAACAACCTGTCCGGATTCTGAATACTTTCAATATAAAGCAGTTTTAGATGAGAGTCTTTTTCGGGATCGAAGTTCTCATCCATAAATTGCAACACATCTTCTACGCCAATCTGCTTGGCATTTCCCACCGACCAGACTGAATTGAACTGCAAACCTTTTGTAACGGCACTTTCGAGAATAAATACCGCCGTAGCACCGGAGCTGGAAATCAAGTCCACCCCTTTCAGATTTAAATTGGGAATTGGCTGGCTGAACACGCTATGATGCCATGTGTTCATCAATCCGATGCAATTAGGACCAATCAATGAGGCTCCGTATTTATTGACTGTTTCCAGAATACGCTCTTCCAACAGTGCTCCTTCGTGGGTTTCTTCACCAAAACCTGCAGAAAGTATGATAAATGCCCTGGTTTGCTTCTTGCTGGCCAATGTTTCCACAATATCGGGACACATTACAGCAGGTATAGCCAACACTGCCAGATCTGTGTCCGGCAGATCATTCACATCCGCAAAGGCGGGAACTCCCTGCACTTCCTTTTCCTTCGGATTCACCGCCCGAAGTTCTCCCTGATAACCTCCGTTTATCAAATTCTTTAATATTGCGCCACCCGGCTTATGCACATTATTCGATGCCCCTACTACGACAATGCTTTCAGGACGAAGCAACTGGGTTGTTATCATATCATGCTTTGGTTTTCGTTTAACTTAGGTACAAATATATTCTTTCTTACGAGAAAAAAGAAAGAAAAAGGGGAGAAATATAGATGGAAATAGATGATAAAAGAGGAAATGAGCAAGAAATTATATAGATTATACTGACTTATTGAAATGCAAAGCTATAATCTTACCATGTAATTCTTATCATTAGAACAGAATATTACTTTATGCAGAAAAAATGGACATAAAACTCATACAGAATCAAAAATATACAAGATGAGTCCGGAGTATATTGGAAAACTTGAAGGATAAGCAAGTTGCATAATCCATATTCACACAAAACAGACTTTAAATCATTCGATTCAACATCAAAAAGGCAAAATTCCTAATTTCAGGAGCAGATTATTGCAAATATAAGTTCAAATAGAAACAACTCACATGTTACCTATTCGACAGCAACCAGCACAAAACAAGTATTCTAAATACCCTTTTGTCCTTTCGTTTAAAAGCAAGGAAGCACTTCTCACTGACCAATAAACCGTTTCTTTAAAAGGAACGAAGTCTTCCTTTAAAAGAAATGATTCATGATTCTATCAACAATCATGAATATTCACTCATTTGTATTCAAGAAAGATGACTTATTCCGCATATTCATACAGTATTTTATACGTCACTTCTTTTATTAGAATACAGTTTAGATACTCCTAATCTGTTTCAATCTTAAAAATAGAACATAATAGAAAATATAAAAATACCCCGATACAAATTGGCTATTTTCTAGCCAACTTATATCAGGGTAAAACACTTTCTTTTTACCTGTTTTTTTATTACGAAACGTTCCTGTTTCATTCTGTGACCACTTTTCAATGAAATAATCTGTGTTAATCCGTGTAATCTGTGGTGAAAAGTCATTATCTTTGCACATTACAAAGTTGAAAACAACAAAAATCACACTATATAATGGAAAAGAAATTCAAAAGAACCACCGTCACATCGGCACTGCCGTATGCGAACGGTCCTGTCCATATCGGTCACTTGGCTGGTGTATACGTACCGGCAGACATTTATGTGCGTTATCTGCGTCTGAAAAAAGAAGATGTATTATTCATCGGAGGTTCGGACGAGCACGGGGTACCTATCACGATTCGTGCCAAGAAAGAAGGAATTACTCCGCAGGATGTAGTAGACCGTTATCATTCGCTGATAAAAAAATCATTCGAAGAATTCGGTATCTCATTCGACGTGTATAGCCGCACCACTTCACCGACGCATCACCAATTGGCTTCGGATTTCTTCAAAACATTATACGATAAAGGCGAATTCATCGAGAAAACGTCTGAACAATATTACGACGAGGAAGCAAAAACATTCCTTGCCGACCGTTATATCACTGGAGAATGTCCCCACTGCCATTCCGAAGGCGCTTACGGCGACCAATGCGAAAAATGCGGAACCTCACTTTCTCCTACGGATCTTATCAACCCGAAAAGTGCTATCAGCGGCAGCAAACCGGTGATGAAAGAAACCAAACACTGGTATCTTCCTCTCGACAAGCACGAAGGATGGCTGCGCAAATGGATTCTGGAAGATCACAAAGAATGGCGTCCGAACGTATACGGCCAATGCAAAAGCTGGCTCGACATGGGACTGCAACCACGTGCCGTGAGCCGTGACCTCGACTGGGGTATCCCTGTTCCCGTAGAAGGAGCAGAAGGAAAAGTGCTTTATGTATGGTTTGACGCACCTATCGGCTACATATCCAACACCAAAGAACTTCTCCCCGACAGCTGGGAAACCTGGTGGAAAGATCCTGAAACCCGCCTGATCCATTTCATCGGAAAAGACAACATCGTGTTCCACTGCATCGTATTCCCCGCCATGCTGAAAGCAGAAGGCAGCTATATCCTGCCGGACAACGTGCCGAGCAACGAATTCCTTAACCTCGAAGGAGACAAAATCTCCACTTCCCGCAACTGGGCTGTATGGTTGCACGAATACCTGGCGGACTTCCCCGGCAAACAGGACGTACTCCGCTACGTACTGACCGCCAACGCACCGGAAACAAAAGACAACGACTTCACCTGGAAAGACTTCCAGGCACGCAATAACAACGAACTGGTAGCCGTATACGGCAACTTCGTGAACCGTGCAATGGTATTGACTCAAAAATACTTCGACGGGCGCGTACCTGCACAAGGTGAACTGACCGACTACGACAAGGAAACACTGAAAGAATTTGCAGACGTAAAAGCAGAAGTGGAAAAACTGCTCGACGTATTCAAATTCCGCGACGCACAGAAAGAAGCCATGAACCTGGCACGTATCGGCAACAAATACCTGGCCGACACCGAACCGTGGAAACTGGCAAAAACAGATATGGAGCGTGTAGGTACCATCCTCAACATCTCCCTGCAACTGGTTGCCAACCTTGCCATCGCTTTCGACCCGTTCCTGCCGTTCAGCTCGGAAAAACTCCGCAAAATGCTGAACATGGATACTTTCGAATGGTCTGAATTGGGACGTGACAACCTTCTCCCTGTAGGTCACCAGTTGAACAAACCGGAATTATTGTTCGAAAAGATTGAAGACGCTACTATCGAAGCACAAGTACAAAAATTGCTCGATACAAAGAAAGCAAACGAAGAAGCCAATTACAAGGCTAATCCAATCCGTCCGAACATCGAATTCGACGACTTCACGAAACTGGATATCCGTGTAGGTACCATTCTTGAATGTCAGAAAGTGCCGAAAGCGGATAAATTGCTGCAATTCAAAATCGACGACGGACTGGAAACACGTACCATCGTATCGGGCATTGCCAAGCATTATCAACCGGAAGAACTGGTAGGCAAACAGGTTTGCTTCATCGCCAACCTTGCTCCGCGCAAACTGAAAGGCATCATCAGCGAAGGCATGATTCTAAGTGCCGAAAACAACGACGGCAGTCTGGCAGTTATCATGCCGGGACGTGAGGTGAAGCCGGGTAGCGAAGTAAAATAATAAAACTTAAATAGGGAATACATGAAAAGCTATCATTGCGCATAGCCTTTTCATGTATTCTTTGCAAATAACATGAGCGAGAATCAGTCACTAAAAGAAAAAACAGCCAAAGGACTATTTTGGGGAGGATTCAGCAACGGCATACAGCAGTTGTTAAACCTGCTTTTCGGAATATTCCTCGCACGGTTGCTCACTCCGGCAGACTACGGAATGGTGGGAATGTTGGCTATCTTCTCCCTCATTGCCAGTTCGATACAGGAGAGCGGTTTCACAGCCGCCCTTGTCAACAAGAAGGAAGTGACACACAACGATTACAATGCTGTCTTCTGGTTCAATGCGGCCATCAGCTTGTCCTTGTATCTGCTGTTATTCCTGTGCGCACCGCTCATTGCCGATTTTTACCATACTCCCGAACTGACACCACTGGCACGTTATTCCTTCATCGGATTCTTCATAGCCAGCCTGGGAATATCCCACAGTGCCTATCTTCTGCGAAACCTGATGGTGAAACAGCGGGCCCTGTCTTCCGTTATCGGACTTACCGTATCCGGAATCACCGGAGTCATTCTTGCCTACTTCGGTTTCTCTTATTGGGGTATTGCCACGCAAAGCATCGTTTATGTAGCCGTCAACACAGCCTGTTATTGGCATTTCACCCGTTGGCGACCGAGCTTGCAATTCAATTTCACCCCGATTAAGGAAATGTTCGGATTCAGCGGAAAGCTATTGGTAACCAATGTATTCAATCACATCAACAACAACCTGTTCTCTGTGATACTGGGTAAGTTCTACACCGAAAAGGAAGTAGGATATTACAACCAGGCCAATAAATGGTGCGGCATGGGACAGCTCTTTATATCCGGCATGATAAACGGAGTGGCGCAACCGGTACTCACCAAAGTGTCGGACGACCTTGAACGGCAAAAACGGGTATTCCGCAAAATGCTGCGTTTCACCGCTTTCGTCTCGTTTCCCGCCATGCTCGGACTGGGAATCGTATCAGAAGAACTGATTACCATCACCATCACCGACAAGTGGTATTCCAGCATACCCATCATGCAGATTCTGTGTATCAGCGGAGCCTTCACTCCCATTGCATACCTCTATCAGCAACTCATCATCAGCAAAGGAAAATCCCGCATCTATATGTGGAACACCATAGCGCTCGGCATTATTCTACTGTCAGGCGTTCTGTTAGTCCATTCACACGGGATCTATGCCATGCTCGCCGTCTATGTATCCACCAATATACTGTGGCTACTGACGTGGCACTACTTCGTATGGCAAGAAATCGGACTAAAGCTACGCCATGCACTGATAGACATACTTCCATACGCTGTCATTGCCACCACCGTCATGGTAATCACCTATTACTCCACCCGTTCCATCGAGAATATTTATCTCCGCCTGGCAAGCAAGATAGTGCTCGCAGCAGCACTCTACGTAGCCGCCATGTGGGGCAGCCGTTCGGTCACCTTTAAAGAAAGCATCCAGTATTTCATCAAAAAGAAGCCACATGAACCCTAATGATCTTGCCACTAAATACCGCCTTCTGAACAGTTCTTTCAAAAAGACGATGATCTATCACATAGGTATAGACGCCGGATTCTTTACCGAATACACCTATATGCTCCATGCAATGCTCTATTGCCTGCAACACAAAATACAGTTCAAGCTTTACTCCGACGACGCCAACTTCGGATGGGAAAAGGGCTGGGAAGACTGTTTCGCACCTTTCTGCGAGCAAGTGCACGAACCGTTTCACCACACCTACAACACCCATCGCCTGCCTTCATGGCAAGCATTGATGCAAGACAAAAAACTATCTAAAACGAAGTTACTGAAATGGAAACTGAAAGTAACCTGCAAGAACATCATCGGAAAAGCCCTTGCTTTCTTCACGTATGGTAAACCGATCCGACTCAACTTCCAAGTGACGTTCAACCCCAACCAGCATTTCCATATCCCCGAACTGGGAATAGACGGTGACTACCTCCACACCTTCCAAAAGCTGACGGAAATCACCTGGAAACTCAACGACACCACCGCACAGGAATGTCGCCAATTTGCCACCACCCTGCAACTTCCGCCTCAATACGCAGGATGCCAGATACGCGGAGGAGACAAGATAACCGAAACCAACCTGCTGCCACCGGAACACTACATACGCCTCATCAAAGAAAAAACAGCCATCCGCGACGTCTTTGTACTGACCGACGACTACCGTCTCTTCGAGCAAGTGCAAACCCTTGCCCCGGACATACACTGGTACACCCTTTGCAGCCCCAACGAGCAAGGATACGTCAACAGTGCCTTCACGCAGACCGCCAAAGAGCTGAAACAGAAACAAATGGCACGTTTCCTCTGTTCGATACAGCTATTGATGGATGCTTCCGTCTTTATAGGAAGTATCACCACCGGTCCCAGCCTGTTCCTGTTGAAGAAGTTCTATCCGGAGATCAATCCGGCAGACTGTCTGCTCAAGGACTTTCCGCAAGCATCCGTTCTCCCCATTCCGGGACGCGGGCGAGTGGCCACCGAATTTATGCAAGGAAACTTAAAGTTATAGTAACTTAGCAATATAATTACTACATTTGCAATACAACGTGCATTAACCATTTCCGATGAACAAGAAATATACAGCCGAAGAGCTTGATTTATTACATGCCGAACTTTACGACATATTGGGAGAAACCATCCGGGTGTGTCAGAAGCACGATATTCCCTATTTTGTGATAGGCGGCACAGCCATCGGCGCACTCTACGATCAGGGAATTCTCCCCTGGGATGATGATATAGACATCGGCATGACGCGGGAGAATTACAACAAATTCTTAAAAGTAGCACCCGGAGAACTGGGTCCTTCCTACTTCCTTTCATGGATAGAGACAGACCCGCATACCCCGTATTATTTTGCCAAAGTCAAGAAAAACGACACCCTTTTTGTAGAAGAAATGTTCAAGAATGTCCCGATGCATCCGGGCATTTTTGTCGATATATTCCCATTCGACAAAATTCCCGACAACAAGCTGCTGCGAAGAATACAATCCGAAGCACTCGGCTTCCTCAAATGCTGCCTGATGGGAAAAGAGATATGGATGTGGAAACACTTCGGTACATGTGAAATAGAGAATCCCACGAACCGGGGAGCCTTCTCCTGCTTCCTGAACAGGGTAGTCGACCTGCTTTTCTCTAAAAAAGCAATCTACCGCATGCTGGTGTCAGTTCAAAGCTGTTTCAACTCACGAAACACCCGTTACTATAACAACGTAATGGCCACTGCCGACCACGTAACCGTAGAAAGCATCCGCCACCTGCAACCCGTGAAATTCGGTCCTCTCACAGTGACCGCCCCCGACGACCTGGAAGGATTTTTGCGTTACAACTATCCAACCCTGCATCGATTTACAGAAGAAGAGCAGGAAAAAGTGAACAACCACTATCCTGCCGCCCTGTCATTCAGTACAACCCCAAAACAAGAACTATGAATATGAAATCCGCTTTAGTAGACGTCCCGGTACTTATCCTGTTCTTCAACCGCCCGCAACAGTTGTCGCAAGTGTTCGAGCAAGTGAAGAAAGCGCGTCCGTCCCGCCTCTTCCTCTATCAGGACGGAGCACGAAACGAACGTGACCTGCCCGGAATAAAAGCCTGCCGTGAAATCGTATCACAGATAGACTGGGAATGTGAAGTAGAACGGCTTTATCAGGAAAAGAATTTCGGCTGCGACCCTTCGGAGTACATTTCGCAGAAATGGGCCTTTTCGAAAGTCGACAAGTGCATCGTATTGGAAGACGACGATGTGCCCGCCGTCTCCTTTTTCCAATTCTGCAAGGAGATGCTGGATAAATACGAATATGACACCCGCATCAGCATGATTGCCGGATTTAACCCCGAAGAAATCACCCAAGATATGCCCTATGACTATTTCTTTACCACCACCTTCTCTATCTGGGGATGGGCAAGCTGGAAACGGGTAGTCGACCAATGGGATGAGTTCTACAACTTCCTGGACGACTCCTTCAATATGCAACAACTGGAACAGCTTATCAAGGAACGCAAATTCCGGAGCGACTTTATCTACATGTGCCAGCGTCACCGGGAACAGCAGAAAGCCTTTTATGAAACGATCTTCCACGCCTCCATACTGTTCAACTCCGGGCTAAGCATCGTGCCTACCCGCAACATGATTAATAACTTGGGAGCAACGGCAGATTCCACCCATTTCGCCGGCTCGATTCATACCCTGCCCAAAGGTTACCGCCGCATCTTCACGATGAAGCGCTATGAGGTGGATTTTCCACTGAAACATCCCCGCTACGTCATCGAAAACGTTGCCTACAAAGAGAGCGTTTACCGCATCATGGGCTGGGATCATCCGTGGATCAAGATCGGACGTTCGTTCGAAGAACTGTTCCTCAACCTGAAATACGGCAATTTCTCCATCATTACGAAAGCTGTCAAAAACCGAATCAACAAATGGCTGAAAAGAAACAAGCACCACTAAATAAGTTGCTTACTATTTATTTTTACCATACCCGCCTCACACGGGAAAGCTACGAGGAATGGAAAGAATATAAATTCCCCGGACACATTTTATACGGACTTCCTTTACTGGAGAATTACGGAATACACTCCGTGATGCACAAATGCAAATATTTCTCCGGCCGTCTGAAACTCATGCTTTACGCCACCAAAGAGATTCTCTTCTGCAAGGAGAAATACGACGTCCTCTACGCCACCTCTTTCCGGGGTATAGAGCCCGTCATCTTCCTCCGTGCCCTGGGACTGTATCGCAAACCCATCGTGATCTGGCATCATACGGCAGTCGTGACCAATCCCAAACCGTGGCGCGAACAAATCTCCCGCCTTTTCTACAAAGGTATAGACCAAATGTTCCTGTTCAGTCGGAAACTGATTCAGGACTCGCAGAAAACCCGGAAAGCACCGTCCCACAAACTGAAACTCATCCATTGGGGACCGGATCTTCCTTTCTACGACCACCTGCTTGCAGAAATGCCCGACCGGAAGCCCGAAGGATTTATCTCCACCGGTAAAGAAAACCGGGACGTAGACACCTTGCTCCAGGCATTTGCCGCAACGAACGAGAAACTGGATTTGTACATTGCCGTCTCATGCGGTAACATCAACTATAAAAAGATCATCGACCCGTATGCATTGCCCGACTCCATTCGCATCCATTATACCGACGGAGTGATTCCCTACGAACTGGGGAAACTGGTGGCACGCAAAAGTTGCATCGTGATCTGCTGCCTGGACTTCCCCTATACCGTAGGACTGACCACGCTCGTGGAAGCATTCGCCCTCGGCATCCCCGTCATCTGTTCGCGCAACCCCAACTTCGAAATAGACATCGACAAGGAAGGAATAGGCATCACCGTAGAATATAACGACGTACAAGGCTGGATAGACGCTATCCGCTACATCGCCGACCACCCCGAAGAGGCACGGCGCATGGGAGAGAATGCCCGCAAACTGGCGGAAGAACGTTTCAACCTCGAAATCTTTTCACGCGAAATAGCAGAAAGCTTGCTGGAAATATCAAACATTTCCTCTAAAAACCGTACATTTGCATAAACTTTTGCCCATGAGAGTCCTGATTATAAATACATCTGAACGAATAGGAGGAGCAGCCATCGCAGCAAGCCGGTTGATGGAGTCACTGAAAAACAACGGCATCAAAGCCAAAATGCTGGTACGTGACAAACAGACCGACCAAATCAGTGTTGTCCGCTTAAAAAGTAACTGGTTGCAAGTGTGGAAGTTCATGTGGGAACGGATTGTGATCTGGAGTGCCAACCGTTTCCGGCGTTACCATTTGTTTGACGTAGACATCGCCAACACAGGTACAGACATCACCTCACTCCCGGAATTCCGCCAAGCCGACGTGATCCATCTGCATTGGATCAACCAGGGAATGCTCTCACTGAACGATATACGAAAGATACTGACCTCCGGCAAACCCGTAGTCTGGACCATGCACGATATGTGGCCATGCACCGGCATCTGCCATTACGCACGGGAGTGCAACAACTATCAGCGGGAATGTCACGACTGTCCGTACATCTACAAAGGCGGGGGACGAAAGGATTTATCCTATCGCACGTTCCGCAAAAAACAGAAGTTATACAGCTACGCTCCCATTCATTTCGTCACGTGCAGCCATTGGCTGAAGGAACAAGCCCAGACCAGTGCATTATTTGAAGGGAAAAGCGTGACCAATATTCCGAACGCTATTAATACCAACTTGTTCAAACCCATGAACAAGAAGGAAGCGCGTGCCAAATTCATGTTGCCGGAAGGTAAGAAACTAGTTTTGTTCGGCTCATTAAAGATCACCGATAAACGAAAAGGGGTCGACTATCTGATTGGGGCATGCAAACTGTTAGCAGAAAAGCATCCGGAATGGAAAGACTCACTGGGTGTAGTCGTATTCGGCAACCAGTCGCAGCAGTTACAGGAACAACTTCCTTTCCATGTATACCCGCTCCCTTATATCAAAAATGAGCATGAAGTAGTGAATATCTACAATGCCGTAGACCTCTTCGCCATCCCGTCTCTGGAAGAGAATCTTCCCAATATGATTATGGAAGCAATGGCCTGTGGAGTGCCTTGTGTCGGTTTTAATGTGGGAGGTATCCCCGAAATGATCGATCATCTGCACAACGGCTACGTGGCACAATACAAATCCTCGGAAGATTTTGCCAACGGCATACATTGGATATTGACGGAACCGGAATACAACGAACTCTCTGCACAGGCCTGCCGCAAGGTTCTGGGTAATTATTCGGAGAGTATCGTTGCAAAGAAATATACAGATGTCTACAATAAAATAACGGGGAAATATGCATAGTGTCCATCCTACTCCCAAGTTCTCTATCATTACGGTGACATACAATGCTGAAAAGGTATTGGAAGACACGATTCAAAGTGTTATTTCACAAACCTATCATCATATAGAATATATTATCGTGGATGGAGCTTCCAAGGATGGAACCCTCTCTATTATCAACCGCTACCGGTCACGCATACACACCGTCGTCAGCGAACCCGACAAAGGACTGTATGACGCTATGAATAAGGGCATCGCCCTTGCCAGCGGTGATTATCTCTGTTTCCTGAATGCAGGCGACTGTTTTCATGAGGATGATACGCTGCAACAAATGGTGCACACCATCAACGGCAATGAACTGCCCGATATACTTTACGGAGAAACCGCTATCGTAGACAAGGACAGGCATTTCCTGCGGATGCGCAGATTGTCCGCCCCTGAAACGCTCACCTGGAAAAGTTTCAAACAGGGTATGTTAGTCTGCCATCAGGCATTCTTTCCCCGTCATACGCTGGTAGAGCCCTACAACTTGAAATATCGTTTTTCTGCCGATTTCGACTGGTGCATCCGTATTATGAAGAAAGCGCGCACCTTACACAATACCCATCTGACGATTATCGATTATCTGGATGAAGGAATGACTACCCGCAATCAGAAAGCCTCCCTGAAAGAGAGATTTCGGATCATGGCAAAGCATTACGGGCTGATTGGAACCGTGGCGCATCATGCATGGTTCGTGATCCGTGCAGTTACTCACCAGTAGGCGAAGGCATATAAAGCATCACCTGGTCTAATATCACTCCTTCGTCCAATGCCTTGATTACCAATTTGTGGGACTTCTTTCCGGATACCGGAAGTCGAACCGTTCGGATGGCTTGATTGCGCAGCACGTTCTCTTTCCATTCTTCACTCCGTCCTTTCGTTTCATAAGAGATCACTTCAGGCGCTGCATCGTCCAACGATATTGAGAAACGTAATTGATCTCCTCTCACAGGATGATTAGGCAACAAGCGGATGTCAACCTCTACCGAGTCTGTTTTCCAGTTGTCAAAAGAGAACATCAGTGCATCTCCCTTGTCAATGCCTGTCGCTTTGCTTTCATATCCCAGGCCCTCACAAATAGCAGAAGTTCCTTTCCGCGCATTCAAGGTCTTACTATTCAGGATATTCTTCCCATCCAAGCCGTTCCATTTATAGATAGCTACACGCTCTTTCATCATCGGAGAAGTAGCCGTTTTTCTTTCCACGCGATTGAATACGGGGAGTTTTCGGGGTTGGAAATCCATCATGCGGTTCCACTTTCCATCTTCCAGTGAGTTATACTGTTTTGTCAATACTACAATGCTGTCATAGGCAAGATCACTTTTCTCCCAGTCCGCTTTTCCGTGGCGGGCTAATTGGGCATATAGCAATTTCCGGTTCATCTGTGTAGCAGCTTGCACCGGGTATTTCACCAATTCAAAATAGGCACTTTGTCTGCCGGATGGGATTTTCGAAGCTGCCCGTTCCACTGCCTCCGACAATTTATCATAAGCCTGCAAACGTCCGTTGATTTCTTTTTCACTCCATGGGAGATCTTTGACAACACGATAAACAGGATCTTTCTCCTCTTCCCTCGTATTTCCCATAAATTCAGGTTTACGAATATGGGCCAGACGATAGTGTTCCTGCATCACAGGTAATACTGCCTTTGCGCACGAAGCTCCCAATTCCCGTTCCAGCCAGTGTTTCAGATGAGAGGTCACTCCTTCCGAGGCCACAGCTTCTATATTCCAGGCCATATCCATAAACAACTCTATCTGATACTCAGCAGGCTTGATATCTCCGACGTTCAGTATCCACATCTTCTGTATGCCTCGATCGTAAGCCAGCTTCATTTGTTGGAAAATCAGATACGGGCTCATCGTACTCAACCAGAGATGGTCATGCGGACGTCCCCAATAAGAAACATGATAATAGACTCCATTCCCTCCTTTACGTGCGCATTCTTCGGCCGTAGGAAAATGGCGGATATAGCCATAGTTATCGTCACACCACATCAATGTTACATCATCGGGCACCTGTAATCCGGCATGATAAATGTCGAGTACCTCTTTATAAGGGATAAAAACCTGCGGGACTTTAGTCACATCCTTATCAACATATTTTTCAATCAACCCGCGTTGATCTGCAAACACACGATCTATTACGGCCTTCTGTTCTTCCACCGTCTTCGCTCCCTGCATCTTACCATCGTGTACACCACGCATACCCAACGTATAGAGTATTTCCTGATCTGCCACCTCTTTTACACGGTCTTCCCAGAATTTGTAAACAGCCGGAGCATTATTCACATAATCATAAGCCCCTTCTCCTCTTCGTTTCCACTCGCCGGCAGCGCTGCAAGCCATCGGTTCGCAATGGGAAGCACCGATGAAGATTCCATATTTCTTGGCAGCTTCCTGATTGCCTTTGGTCAGGAAGAAAGGAAGTGTACATTCGTGCATTGCAGGCCAATAGGTGTTGGCACGCAGACGAAGTAAGAGTTCAAAAATACGCTCGTTGGTACGCGGGCCTATCTCACCTTTCACTTTTGAAGGTTCATAGGTCCGACTGCTCCATGGCATCAAGCCCCAGTCTTCATCATTAATAAATATACCCCGATATTCCACCGAAGGAGCCTGAAGACTTTGGAATTTGGAAGATAGCTTAAAAAGTTTCTTCTTTTCCGGAGTTACGTCCGCCCACCATTCCCAGGGAGAGACACCTAACAAACGGGATATTTCGAGTATTCCATAAGCCGTACCATGTTTATCACTGCCGGCTACTACCAATTTCCCCTCCGGAGAAACAGATAATAGAAAAGCCTGCTTCTTGCCTTTTAGCGCAGAAACATCTATGCCGGTCCGGCTGATAAGCTCACTCTGCCCCACCGTTCCTATCACAATTTCACCTGTTTTCTCATTCGCTTGGGTAGTCGACGACAATACTGTCTGAATATCACGCCCCAGCATTTCCAATGCGGTTCGTACAACCAGTTCTTCAGAAGGGCTGCAAGCGATGACAACTGTTTGACCGGAAGTCAAAACAAAATCCTTACTACGAATCGGTAAAGCAACTATCAAAAAGATGAAAAAAGAAAACAGAAGTTTATGTCTCATAGGTTCTATTATTTATAGAAGACAAAATTACAGGTTTGCAGAAAATGTACTATAGAATAGTGTACAATTTCATAGAATTCTGTCCGACCTATTTAAAATGTAGCAGGCAACGCAAACAACTGATACATCAGCGTTCGTGCCATGCGTATCTGTCCTTTCGTGCTGGGATGCAAACGGTCATATCCCGCATCGTAGAAATAAATCAGTTGTTCTTCCACCATCGGATTCAATCCGGTTACCGCATTAAAATCAATCACGGGAACTCCCCACACATTGCCGGCTTCTTTAACAGCCTGCACGTAGGCATCCACATATTCGCCACAACTGTTCTGGTAGTTTTCATCCGGTTGCACATTCGTTTCTCCAAAATTGGCCAGTGAACGGTGCAACGGGGTCAGCAACACAATCTGCTTGTCCGGGAAGAGTTGTTTCAGTCTATTGATTCCTATGTTTATACGTCCCTTATACGTGCTGCCATCCATTATAGGAGTGCGTTTCTTACGGGTTTCCAGCTTTTGGGTTTGCCCACGGGCTGCCATCACTTGTTCTTCTGTTTCCGTAAACCATTCTCCAATAGGTACACCGTCATTAAAATCATTCGTACCCATCAAAATCACGATAGCATCTACTTCTCCACCGTGTTCTTTCTTCAGTTGCTCGGCTTGCCGGGGCACATCATTCCATTGCCTGCCACTGATACCATATACATAAGGAGTGATTCCCAGCCATTCCTGCAGAAAATCCCAGTATTTCTTTATCTTGTCACCATAACAGTTGGGATCTGTAATAGAGTCTCCCAAATATCCCACTCTTTTTCCTTGCCACGGGTGCCGGATGCATCCATTATTCGTTTCAACAGAGTTTGCCACTTTAGAAGATTGATTCTGTCCGCACAGAAAAGAGGAACAGAAAAACAGGATGGTACATGTGAGTAATAATTTGCTTTTCATCGGTATCATACATTAAATGAGAGATTTGTATTTAATATTCGACAAAAATAACTCAAAAAAATGTAGTTTCAATCAATTTGGACGATCAATCTCATCCATGCAACCGGATATATAAACATATTCCTATTTGACTATTCTTGCTAAAATACAGGTTTACAGTCTTTTTTCAATCAAGTTATCATTGAGTTTTGCAGCTAAAACCCTATCTTTGTCACAAACTAAAAGAAATAATTGGATGTTTAACTCATTTTCATTCCATAAGGATTCCGTTCTGTAAATAATCTGTAAGCCTTCCTCTCATTACAGATTATCCCTTATGTTTTCTGACATACTCTTGTCAGAGTTATTTTCTATATCTAAATTTTCAAACTATTTGTATGGTCAAATGGTTGCAAGCATCATTATATGCCTCCATTCGCCGTACAACTAAAACATTAAAACAATGAGTAACGATTTTAAATCAATCCACGAATTCGATTTTACACTGATATGTAATTACTTCAAGGCATTAAAACGTCAAGGTCCCGGAAGTCCTGAAGTCACACAAAAAGCCGTAAGCTTCATCAACGAACTGTCCGACAAGGCACGAATAGCCGACATTGGCTGTGGCACAGGCGGTCAGACAATGGCATTAGCCAACTATACGAAAGGACAAATTACAGGTATCGACCTTTTCCCCGACTTTATCGAGCTATTCAACAAAAATGCAATAGAAGCCCATTGTGAAGACAGAGTAAAGGGTATCGTCGGTTCCATGGACGCTCTGCCATTTCAAGAGGAAGAACTCGATCTGATCTGGTCCGAAGGCGCTATCTATAACATAGGATTCGAACGCGGCATGAACGAATGGAACAAATTCCTGAAAAAGAACGGATTTATCGCTGTAACGGAAGCCTCCTGGTTCACCCCGGAACGTCCCTCCGAAATAGAAGGCTTCTGGATGGCCAATTACCCGGAAATCGATACGATTCCAAGAAAGATAATGCAAATGGAAAAAGCAGGATATATCCCGACAGCCCATTTCATTTTACCGGAAAATTGCTGGCTTGAGCATTTTTACGCTCCCCAGTTCCCTGTTCAGGAAGCTTTTTTGAAGGAATATGCAGGAAATGACGCAGCCGCAGACCTCATCACCGGGCAACGGTATGAAGAGAGCCTATATAATAAGTATAAAGAATACTACGGCTACGTATTCTATATAGGACAAAAAAAAGATTGATTATCTGCCGGAGAAGTTAGCAAGATAGGACAACTCTCCGGCATTTATAATCCTTTACTTTGCAGAAAACATGGAGACGAAAGATATCAATAAACAGGAATATCAGTTACGGATCAATAAAGTGACCGACTATATTCACAATCACATAGACCAGCCGTTATCATTACAGAAAATGGCAGGTATCGCCTGCTTTTCTCCTTTCCACTTCCATCGCGTATTTACAATCCTGACGGGCGAAACGCCTACGGATTATATCAAACGCACTCGGATTGAAAAAGCAGCCCTATTATTAAAACGAAACAAGGAACTTTCCGCCACCGAAATCGCCCGTCTTTGCGGCTTTAGCAGCCTTTCACTTTTAAGTCGCAATTTCAGGTTGCATTTCAGTATGACGATCCGGGAGTTCCGTTCATTAAAATAAAACCCTAAAGAATATGGAAAAAGAAAATAAGATTCTGATTTTTCGAACTTCTATCACCCAAAGGCGTGACATCAAGCGCATAGGAGAGCTTTTGGCAGAGTTCCCCCAAATAGACAAATGGAATGTGGACTTTGAGGACTGGGAGAAAATATTAAGAATCGAGTGCAGGGATATCTCTGCACTCGAAATATCGGAAGTACTCCGGAACAATCATATTTTTGCCACCGAACTGGAATAAAACCGGGAAAAGAAAACCTCTCAAACTCCCAACAACTGTTTCAATTCAGCCACTCCTTCAGAAGCTCCCTTCTGAATTACATGTATCGAACGGGAAGTATGCGTATCTACCGGTTTCGGATCAATCAGATACACCTCTGCTCCTCTCGGTACATAATGAAGCAGCCCTGCCGCAGGATATACGTTAAGCGACGTACCGATAATGACGAAAATATCCGCTTTCTCCACATATTGGATGGCTGTTTCAATTTCCGGCACAGCTTCTCCAAACCATACGATAAAAGGTCGCAATTGAGTGCCGTCGCCGGCCTTGTCTCCCATCTTCACTTCATATTCTTCCGGTTTCAGTTCTTTTATGTAGTGGGGATTATGAGGATCCCTACTGGAACACACTTTCGTCAGTTCGCCATGCAGATGAATGATGTGGCTGCTCCCGGCACGTTCGTGCAAGTTATCAATATTCTGTGTCACCACCGTCACATGGAAGTTTTTCTCCAGTTCCGCCAACAATTCATGTCCACGGTTCGGTTTTACTTTCAACAACTGTTTCCGACGCTCATTATAGAAATTAATCACCAGAGCCGGGTCACGCTGATAACCTTCAGGAGTGGCCACCTGCTCCACAGGATACCTATCCCACAAACCGCCTGCATCGCGAAATGTACTAATCCCACTCTCGGCACTCATACCCGCACCCGTCAAAACTACCAGATTCTTCATTACTATTCCTCCTTCTTTTTTAATAGCCACACAAATGTAATCAGAATCATCGAATAAAAGAACACTTTCTCACGCTTAATATAATCCAATTTATGCAGAACTTTAAGATGAAAGATGCAGATAGTTAGCATCATTTATGGCAACAACTATTCGTCTGACTACTGTTATTCTTTCGTCTGACAGTTGTCAGACGAAAAAACAACAATTGTCAGACGCAAGTTCAACAGCTGTCAGACGATTAATTGCCTGCATAAACAAATCTAAATTATAAGAATAAGCCGATTAAATCCTACGAACAAAAAAACTAATTCTTTAAAGAAAAGCGATTATCTTTCACAGATATAAGAATTTTTAAATAGCAAATGCTAAATCATTCAAATAAAACACGTACTTTTGCGATTCATAAATTTGCAATTGATTGAAAGCTAAAACCATGAAGGTGATACATTTCAATCGCCAACAAAAAACATTATATGGATAAATTCAGTTACTCTATTGGCCTCGGAATTGGTCAAAACTTATCAAGCATGGGAATCGGAAACCTTGCGGTAGATGATTTCGCACAAGCAATCAAAGACGTATTGGAAGGCAATCAGACGGCTATCAGCCACAATGAAGCCCGCGAAATAGTAAACAAGTATTTCGAAGAACTGGAAGCTAAAATGGGTGCCGTTGCTATCGAGCAAGGACAAGCTTTCCTCGAAGAAAACAAAAAAGGACCGGGCGTAGTTGTTCTTCCCAGCGGACTACAATATGAAATCATCAAAGAAGGTACAGGCAAAAAGCCGAAAGCTACCGACCAGGTAAGATGCCACTATGAAGGAACATTGATTGACGGCACACTGTTCGACAGCTCTATCCAACGCGGAGAACCGGCTGTATTCGGTGTCAACCAAGTAATACCGGGATGGGTGGAAGCTTTGCAGCTGATGCCGGAAGGTTCTAAATGGAAACTGTATATTCCGTCAGAACTTGGTTATGGCGCAAGAGGTGCCGGAGAAATGATCCCTCCTCATAGCACACTCATTTTTGAAGTAGAATTACTCGAAGTATTATAAATAAAAAATTTCAAAGCAAAATGAAAAAAGTTAGTATTTTTATGGCAATCGCCGCTGCTGCAAGCCTTGCTTCTTGTACAGCTCAAGCTCCTAAAGCAAATCTGAAATCAGACATCGACTCACTGTCTTATTCTATCGGTATGGCGCAGACTCAAGGTCTGAAAGGCTATCTGACAGGTCGTCTGGACGTTGATACTGCTTATATGGCAGACTTCATCAAAGGTTTGAATGAAGGTGCAAACAAGACTAGCAAAAAAGACATCGCTTACATGGCAGGTCTGCAAATCGGTCAGCAAATCAGCAACCAGATGATGAAAGGTATCAACCAGGAATTGTTTGGCACTGACTCTACTAAAACCATCAGCAAAGAAAACTTCCTGGCAGGTTTCATCGCAGGTACTTTGGAAAAAGGCGGTGTAATGACTATGGAAGCAGCTCAAGAATATACTCGTACAGCTATGGAAACTATCAAAGCAAAAGCTTTGGAAGAAAAATATGCTGACTATAAAGCTGAAAACGAAAAATTCCTTGCTGAAAACAAGACTAAAGACGGCGTAAAAACAACTGCAAGCGGTCTGCAATACAAAATAATCACTGAAGGCAAAGGTGAAATTCCTGCTGACACTTGCAAAGTGAAAGTGAACTACAAAGGTACTTTGATTGACGGAACAGAATTCGACAGCTCTTACAAACGTAACGAACCGTCTACTTTCCGTGCCAACCAAGTAATCAAAGGTTGGACAGAAGCATTGACTATGATGCCTGTAGGTTCTAAATGGGAACTTTACATCCCGCAAGAACTTGCTTACGGTGCTAGAGAATCTGGCAATCAAATCAAACCGTTCTCTACTTTGATTTTCGAAGTTGAACTGTTGGGCATCGAAAAAGATAAGAAATAAGAAAGTTCTTTTCTAAATAGAAAAAGGAAAGAGGTGCAAAACGTTTGTGCCTCTTTTTTTTGCTTTTTCCTATTTTTTTTCTCCGAAAAGAAGAATAATTAAAATAAATCTCTATATTTGCTTACTATTTGATAACAACAGGAAATTACAATTTATTATTATGGAAAGAATAGACAACCTCGACAGGCAGATCCTAGAGATTATCTCCCAGAATGCCCGCATCCCTTTTAAAGACGTAGCAGCCGAATGTGGAGTGTCACGCGCAGCTATCCATCAGCGTGTGCAAAGACTGATTGACCTAGGTGTCATTGTAGGCTCTGGTTACCATGTGAACCCGAAATCATTGGGATACAGAACTTGTACCTACGTGGGTATCAAACTGGAAAAAGGCTCCATGTACAAATCTGTCGTAGCGGAACTACAAAAGATTCCCGAAATTGTGGAATGTCATTTCACTACAGGTCCGTACACAATGCTGACAAAGCTTTATGCATGCGACAACGAACATCTGATGGATTTGCTGAATAACAAAATGCAAGAAATACCGGGTGTGGTAGCTACCGAGACATTGATTTCTCTGGAACAGAGTATCAAGAAAGAAATCCCCATCCGCGTTGAAAAATAATTGTGATGGAATTTCTAAATGAATATCACCTTGCGGGGTTATTCATCGGAATATGTACCTTTTTGATTATCGGCCTTTTTCACCCCGTCGTGGTAAAGGCCGAATACTATTGGGGTACAAAATGCTGGTGGATATTTCTGGTACTCGGCATAGCCGGTGTGGTCGCCTCATTAAGCATCGATAATGTGATTTTATCTTCTTTGCTTGGCGTGTTTGCATTTTCTTCCTTCTGGACGATTAAAGAGGTCTTCGAACAGGAAGAACGGGTACAAAAAGGATGGTTCCCCAAGAACCCGAAGCGCAAATATAAGTTCTAAAAATAAAGTATCGTAGTTTTTTATCAAAAGGATTTGCATAATTCGAGGGAAAATACTACTTTTGTCACCGCATCCAACAAAGGATACATCGGACTTGTAGCTCAGTTGGTTAGAGCAACAGACTCATAATCTGGAGGTCCCTGGTTCAAGCCCAGGCTGGTCCACTTTCAAAATCAAGGAGTTGCGAATTTCGCAACTCCTTTTTTCTTGCCCTTGCGTAAACAATGCGTAAACAAACTGTTTGAGTTGACCGTGTTTACACATAGAATTTCTGTGATACTCCATACAATCTTATATTTCAAGCCTATTAAGAAAATGTGGTTGATGAAATCTTCAAAAAATCTAAGGAATCTACTTGTTAGAAAATTTATTTGTCCGAAAAAGAAAAAAAGATGCATTCCCTTTTTCTTGTATTACTTACAGTAATATAAAAATAAAGCAAAAATTGGTGATTAAATTTATGCTTATTGTTTTGTTAATTGAGAAAAAAGTTTTATATTGTTTAGGTTTAATAGAAGAATAAAAAGATATCACTATGGTTATTTCGTCAAAAATCAAATGTGAAATATGTGATTCGTCTTTTTACATTAAGTATCAGATGGATCAACTGATTTACCAATATCCTTGGAACTTGGATTTTTATTGTCCTGATTGTGGGGATAGGATACATGTTACATTCTGCAAAAACGGATTGAATTGTAAATCTGAAAAAGGAGATAATGGCGGCAAGGCATATATGCTTGGCTATTCATCATGCTTGCCAATAACCAAGGAGATGTATTTGCCTTTAACAGAAGAGGCTGATAGAAGGTTATTCTTTTCACCATTTTTCAATTTGTCTCGCAAGTATTCAAATCAGAACTATGATGTCATACAAAAGCATGGGAATTTTATAAGTGCTATTTCGGCAAATATACTTCCATACAGGTCTTCACTTTTGCAGTTGTTGCCTTTGTTGAACAAGCAAAATATGAAACCAGAAGCATACACTAAAAAGATGGCAAAAGCATTTAATATAGATAGTTACAGAAAGGGACTTTCTACATATACCGATTGCGTTGCACATTATGCAGAACTGGTAGAATGCTGTTATACTAATCTCAAACCTAATACACCAGCAAGCTCACCTTATGGTATTCTGTTTAATGACTTGATGGTTTTTGCTTCAGATATGGATAAGAATGAACTGCGGATATTGAAAGATGAACTTAACCAATATTATTCTTTGAAGGAATGGCTTGTGAAAAATGCATTCAGCTACATTGCCAAGATAATCTCTAAAATAGAGAAATATTTTCCAGCCATGTTTTATGGCGTGACAGAAGAGCACACATGTCCCCATTCAAACCAGCTATATCTCGTGACAATCAATGATGAAGAAGTAAATGCAGATTACAGTTCTGGATATGAGGTCATAGAAAAAATATTACCAATAGTGGTGGCTCTTGAAAACAAATTAAGTAGGGGAGATATAAATGCCTTCGAAGATGACCGTTATTCCATGGATCAGTTCATGAAACTGACGGTTGGAATGCGGGTTAAAGCTTTGCAACAGAACGATGTATTGAAGACCTATTTTCTTAATTCGTTAAATAACAAGATAAGAAATGGTGAAACTCACGATAATTCGCACTATGATTCGGAACATCAGATATGTAGATATATAGATTTCAACAACCCTAATAATATGGTTGAAATACCATTAATGGACGTGGCATTCATGACTTATATACAGTTTATCCGTATTATGGAAATTGCATTGGTAGTTAATAAAATCCTTCAAAGAATATGGAATTAAAACAACTTACTCCAACAGAGAAACAAGAACTCGCATTTACTAAAAAACGTGTGATGTATAATAACAATTGGCATAAAAGTCCATGGTATGAATTAGCTCAGAAACAGTTCATGGATAGATTGAAAGCACTTCAAAAAACTCAAATTTTTGAAAGTGTCAAGTTGCATATTGATAATGCAACGACAGTTCTTTTTAATGATGCCTACCTGAATAAATTGCATTCCATCATCACGGATATCTATGACGATTTGCCTTTGTACCCGGATGCTGCCTTTGATAAGGCGTGGAGCGCATTGGAAATAGCCATGAACCTATATAGAAAGAGAATTTTGGATGGTGGCTATACAGAAACAGATAAGATGATGGAGGTGATTTGTAAGCAGGAACTGGCAAGTTTGTTCAAGGATAATCAAGAACTGAAATCCTCTTTATTCAAATTGTTTGATATTATGCCATTAAGCGTTGCTCGTTTTGCTTTTGCCCGATTGTTTCACCATAGGGAAATAGAGATTCAATCTCATTATGGTAAGATCAAGCAAAGAATACAAAGCCTGTTAGGCGATCAAGTCTACAATGGGTTATGTACGAAATATCAACTTACAGATGATCAAGGACAGAATGCCAAACTGCATTATGCCTCGGCACAAGAAATTCGGGATATATTTAAAGGAGCACCTATACATACTACAGAAAAAACATATGAAAAACTAGAAGAGTATAAAAGGTTATGGTTCATGATGAGCGGCGTTCTTTATACTGCACGTAATGAGCGTTTTCATGGAGACAACTTTTCACACTTTAAGAGTTCTCTATCCTCCATCAAGACCTATGGGCATTTTTATTACCTTTTGTTATTCACCTATTCTCTTTTATGGACCGTAATGCTAAGGTTGAGTCTGAAATCCGGTTATCCAGACTTTGTTACTGCCAACCAGGTTCAAACTAGCATAGATAGAAATATTGAACTATATAAAATGGCGTTTAAAGAGTAATATGTGCTGCATTCCAAAAGTTTTTATAACTTTGGGGTGCAGTTTATTTTAACCCTGCTCTTATTTTTATATTCTCTCTACCGCAGCCAGTGCTAACATGAATGATGCTACTTTTTTGTCGAGCAATTCCCATGGACATTTATGTTATCAATAGGCAATGGTAATATCTGTTTTCATTTACCTACTTGTCAAAAAAACTCAAATATATTCCATTTATATATTGATTTAAGAATAATGTTGTAACTTTGCAAGTGCAATGCATTTATGGTGAACCATGACCAAAGGGTGCTCTTTCCTCAAAAAGGAAAAGTGAGTTTGCCTAACCTTCGTGGGAGGGTCATCCCATTCCGATGAATCAATGCGTAGAGGGAGTATTAGTCGGAGAGTACTCCATGCCAAACAATACGCGAGAGTTGCTTCAGGGGTTGAGACCGATTAGCAGAAGCCCGGTTACCAGTCAGCGACAGAAGACAACGAGATTGCACCGCTGCATATAACGACAATGTTTTTATCCGTCCAAGGATAAGGACTCAGTGGTTATATGCAGCGTTTTGTGTATGTATGCCTCACATCGCAAAGCGGCTGTATTCAGAGGTTATGTTGAACATAAACAATGAATGCAATGGAAAAATTAACGAAATCATTGCCCCTTTTCAAAGAGCGTAACTGTTCTGTTTCTATCGTGTTGGATTCGCGTACCCGCAGAAAGAATGCGTATGAGTTTCCATTATCTCTTCGTTTCACGATTGACCGCAAGTTCTTCTACTTTACAGTTGGAAGTTCTTTTACTGAGAAAAAGTTCTCGGACGTCTGCAATGCGACGAAATGTAAAAGCGAGAACTACAAACTTCAGAAAGAGTGGAAAGATACCATTGCCCCTAAGTACAAAAAAATCTTGATGAACCTGAACAAAGGCGGCATCCTGACATTTGAGATGGTACGTCAATATATCATGGGTGAAGAAGTGGTGCTATCCAAAGAGAACACAACCCAATCACAATCCTTTATTAGTATATGGGAGCAAGTCATTCACGAATTGCGTACAGAAGATGGAGGAGTACGTTTCACCACCGCAGAAAGTTATGAGTGTGCGCTCAAATCATTCAGAAAGATTCTTGGAGAAAATACAATCAAGGGCTTTTGCATCTGTGCGGCAGAACTTCAGAAATGGAAGGATGGTATGCACAATGGAGTTAAAGACGAAAATGGTGCGATTGTCGGAAAAATCAGTGATACCACGGCCGGTATCTACTTGCGCTGTTGTCGTGCCGTATGGAACAGGTGTGTGCATGAGGGCTACCTCAAAGATGTTCCCTATCCCTTTTCCAACAAGAAAGAGAAAGGGCTTGTGAGTATTCCCAAGAGTGCGAAACGCAAGCAGAACTTTCTGAACGTGAATCAGATGACAGAACTCTACAACCTTTTTGTTTCAAAGAAATATCCTAAACACTGGACAGAAGACTATGTGCAGCGTGCTCATTATTCATTGGGATTGTTTCTAGTCCAATACCTTTGCAACGGCTTCAATATGGCTGATGCAGGTCGTTTGACCTATAATAGCTATTATTATCAGACAGATGGCAAGGCTTTCCGCTTCAATCGAAAGAAAACATCCCGACGGAGTGCTGATGGCTCAGAGGTGATAGTCCCTATCATTCCTCCCTTACAATATATCTTGGATGAGATAGCTGCACCTCCGACTCGAGACGGTTTGGTGTTCCCCGATATATTAAAGGGAGCGGAAACGGAAGAGTTACGCCGCAAATACACCATGCAAGAGAACTCAAACGTGAAAGACCGTGTCATCAAGATTTGTCATGAGGCGTTACACTGGGACAAATCCATTTGCCTATCAGGTACATGGTGCCGTCATTCGTTTGCCACCAACCTGCATAATGCCGGAGTAGATATGGACTACATTTCAGAGAGCATGGGACATTCAACTTCTGACCATGCAATCACCCAAATATACATTGAGCATTACCCTCTCGATATACAGATGCAGAACAATTCTAAGCTGCTAAACTTGGATAATTCTTCAGAAAGGGATGTCCTGTTGGCAAAACTGGCAAGCATGTCAACAGAAGAATTGGTCAAACTGTTCAAATAACCTTAATGTAATAATGCAATGATAAACTTCATAGAGAGAATAAAAGATTATGCCCAAAGAAAGGATTGCGCAGATATGGCGATTCGTGCTTGGAAATCAGCCAACGAAGATTCGTATGCCGATTTCTGTAAGTGCATGGATGCCGTGAGCAAAGGAAACTTGTCTGTTTTGATGGATATGTACCAAATGATGCGGAGTTGTACTCCTCCTGAAGCCTTGATGCTGTATAACTGGCTTTCTGATTTCTTGGATGGTAAAGACATACAAGATATTGCCAATCAACAATGGGCTGGACAATACACGGATATTATTGCCCAATGTATCACCAATAAACGACTGTGGATAGGTGTCAATGTAAAAACAGGAACGGTTGAGTTGCTTACTTCTCCCAAATCAGAGTTGCTGATGGTTCATTCCGAAACGCCTGTTGAAATTTGGAATCGCCTGCCACAGGACACGAGAGCCTATTTAACAGAGCAGTTGGATGTGCTTATGAAAAACAACAAAGGATGTTATCTGTTAAGCAAGCTGGAACGAAAGATGGTGTACCAATCCCTAATGTATATATTTCAAATCATTTTTCTATCCCATGCTGTATTTATTGGTGGGTTCATGGCTAACCTGTATGACCGTGTAATAGAAAAGAAGGAAACTTTGGCTTATTGTATGTACTATTTCGTGATATTTGACCATGGCCTTTCACGTATGGCCAAATTACTCAACCAGTTGTTAAACAGCGGAGAGGTTGACAATGGTGATATAGTTCTGATTAAATCATGTGCTGCCGCCCTCGTAAAACAGAGCATAGGAATGGGATGTGAAAGCAAAACCGATTGGGAAAATACGGGTGAATCCTGTAATCCGGAAATATGGAAAGAAGTCATGTTTGTCTTGCGAAAAGTAAAAGGCAGACGAGGAAATCGAAAGGTGATACAATCATTGGATGATATTCTTACAGGAGATAAGGAACGCATCAAGCAGGGCATTCGTTTGTTTCTTGAAGAGAATACGGAGGACATAAGCCTTGCTTATCTGTTGAAAGCATTGACAAAAGCAGGAATTGTGAAACCCTCTATAAGATATATGACATTCCATCGTGCCATTGAACAATTCTCCCAACGGCATTATGGTCATGACATTCCACAAAAACGATATGGAGAAATCAAGGAACTGGCTTTGAACTCACCTCAGAGAGGAAGCAGTTATACCAAAGCAAAACGAATCATAGACCGATGGTCGGAGTATTTTATAAAGAACGGGTAGTTGGGGAATCCAGCTATCCGTTTTTTGCAAACATCTGTTGGAATACGGTCGGTAAATTTAAGGTATAAATAAACCGACCAACACACAGAGTTTCATGCGCTACCTTTGCTTGCGAAATCGGTTTTACAGAGTTGAACCGAGGCTTAAATTGTTTAATAACCAAATAAGTAAAGGTATGGAAGAAAAATTCAATCTTAACCAATTACTCCAAAAGCCCATCGCTATGATGACCGGAGAGGAACTATGTTTTCTTATCACCAAGAGTGTGGAGAGTACAGAAGTGGGCACTCCCCAAACGGCATCCAAAGGTAACTACTATGGTATAGAAGGCATTGCCCGAGTGTTCGGATGCAGTGTACCCACGGCAAACCGCATTAAAAAGAGCGGTATCATAGACAAGGCTATTACGCAGATAGGACGAAAAATTGTAGTGGATGCAGACCTTGCGTTGTCTTTGGCAAAGGAGTCTGGTGAAATCCGTATTAAAGAGTAGCAGTATGGATGAAAATTGGAAACAGCAACTGATGATTGACAGTTATGGAAATCCGGTTCGTTCCGTCAGTAACCTTCGACTTATCTTCACACAGGATGAGAATCTCAGTCAGATAAGATACGATACCTTTTGTCAAGACGATGTGTGTTTCTGTCCATTGTTCCTTAATGTCAACGGCAATAAAATTGATGAGGAGTCGTCAGGAAAGATACAGGACTACTTGGAAAGGACATATAGAATACGTCTGACACAAAATAAGGTGTTTGAAATGCTTAAAACGACCTCTTCGGAACGAAGTTTCAACCCTGTACAGGATTTCATCACCCAAGAGACATGGGACGGACAACCTCGCATAGCCACAACACTCATTGATTATTTGGGAGCTGAGGACAATCCACTTGTCAGAGAACAGACAAAACTTTGGTTTGTAGCGGCTGTTGCCCGAGTTTTCTGTCCCGGTTGCAAGTTCGATAACGTACTGACTTTGCCGGGTCCACAGGGTATCGGGAAAAGTACCTTTTTTAAGGCCATCAGTGGAAAATGGTTCAACGATTCATTTTCCTTCGCCAGTGGTGATAAGGAGAAAGTGGAAACCATCACTAATGGCTGGATTATCGAAATCAGTGAATTGAATGGCTTGAAAAGGGCGAATGACGCAGAGGCTGCCAAGGCTTTTCTGAGTCGATGTAGCGACTATATGCGCCCTGCATACGGACATAAAGTGGTGGAGTTTATGCGTCACAATGTTTTTGCGGCTACTACCAATGAGACAAATTTCTTGCAAGGGGACAATGGAAATCGTCGCTGGTGGATAATCCCCGTCAAAGGCAACGGTCATGTATCAGCCTGGTTGGGTAGATTGCAGCGTTCCGTTCCTCAACTTTGGGCAGAAGCATACACCTATTATCTGCAAAGAATGAAGCTCTACTTGTCACCAGACATGGAGATTCAAGCCAATGAAGTACAGGTACAACACTCCAGTATTCTTGTTGACCCTATTATGGAAGATTTGGAAATGTATCTGGAACGTGAGGTTCCTATGCAGTATGCAAGTTGGACTATTCCTACTCGGTTGGCTTATCAGAAGGGAGCATACTCGGAACCGAACTCAACCATGACTTCGCTTGACATGGTTTGTGCCCGACAGATTATCGAGGAAATGCCCAATGATTTGGTCAGACGAAATCCATCCAAATACACTTCGCAATACATCAATCGCCTGATGTCTATGATTCCTAATTGGAAACGTAGTGATCAAGAGAAAGTAAAGGGCTTGCATCCCGCTTATTGTGACAAGACAGGACGGACGAAACATCCGTGGGTGAGGGTGGACGCACCAAGTGAGGACACCAATATGGCATTGCCAACTGAACAGAATTTACCATTCTAATATTCAAAATAAGGGAAAAGAAAAACATCATGTCCCTTTGTCCCTCTTACCTTTGAAAAAAAGAATAAAAACAAAAAGCAGAGAAAAGAGAAAGTTACGGAATATGCTTGGGACATGGGACAAAATAATTGAAAGCATGAGAAAGGAAGAACTTATCAAACAATTACAGAAGCGTGACCCATTACTTGCAAATGCGGCCAGCCACATGGTGGAGTATATTCAAGACCGTTACCCTGCGGAATATCCAATCAAAGAGCAGACCGAAGCGGTGAATGATTACCTGCGGAATGTTCATGCCGATGGTGACGGTACTATGTCAGAACGGAATTGTGAACATCGGCGTATTGCGTCACAGAACATTACCATTGCCGCCATCCGTGTATTGGACAGCCAACAACTGGACAGGCTGCAAAACGTACTTGACCATATCGCATACGACAGAGAGTATTATATGCCAAAAAGAGGATGCAGTATGCACCGATAATCTTCTCTTTTGGCTGCACCATTTATAAACTATCTTCAAAATAGACAGACGATGAAAACGAATTTGAATTATTGTATAGTACTTTCGTCAGAGCAGCTTGCGTATCTGGCAGGGAGCAAATATGGTATTGACCGCATGAAAATCCTGCATCGACTGATTGAGGCGGCAGTATTGAAAGAAACCGAGTATTCTATAAAAGGTTTCTCCACGACTTTGCAAGTGGGGCAAGCCATCCTCTCGGAAGTGGATTTGTCCAGCAAGTTGGGCTATGACAAGAAGACCATATCCCGTGTGCTTGATAAGATGAACCAGTTAGGAATTGTCGCATCCATGCAGGGCAACCGAACAAGCGTTCATACGCTAAAATGTATATCGGCATGGATGGAAAATGGCAACCGCATAGATAATCCTTTTTATGTACGTTTGAAAGACCGACAAGAAAAAGAAGAGAATGTTTATCCATTATCTGATGATACGATACCCGTTTTACAAATAACTCCACATGAGGATTTAGATAACCATACGGAGAAAAACTTACCCAACTTAAATGATTGTAGGCAAATAGAAGTTATGAATGAGGATTGCGTTTCTGATTCAGGTTTTTCTTTTGTAGGCAAATTGCCAGTTATATCAAACGATGGCGAACTACTCTCCCCATCTTCTTCTTTCCCTTCTGTTTCGGTTTCTCCACAGCCCTCGGCAGAGGAAGAATCCAACAGAAATATTTCAGAGAATAATCCGACATAATCATTATCAGAAAGACGGTGTGCTCGAAGTTGTTGTATACAGTATTGCAAGAAGTTCCTATGTCGCACAAATTCGCTTCGCTTATTCGTACCACATAGGCGTATTCCGGCAGTCGCAAGCTCCCACCGTGCTGTCCCTTTTTAGATTGATGTTTTACCCATAACGCAACAGAACATGAAGAAAAAGAATACCGACAAGAATGTCAATGAAGAAAACGCCAAGACAGTTACAAGGCGCACCCTGCGACTTGAAGCCAGAGTGACGGAACAGGAATATACCCAAGCGAAAAAACTTGCAAAGACCTGCGGTTTGTCCATGAGCGACTACGTGCGTCGTACCGCCTTAGGGCAGCACCCACGGCAACGGCTGTCTGAGCGTGAAGTGGAAGCCCTGTGCAATCTGACAGATGCGAGGGGTGACCTTATCCGTATTGCGGCTGCCGTGAAATCCATCCAAGCAGATAGACGGGCAATGTATTTTAGCGATACCCGGTTTGTGGAACAATGGATGAGGGCCGCTACTCAGCTTATCAATCGTTGGAGCCAGATAGAAAATTACCTTACTGAATAAAACTCCCCACCTATTATGATAGCAAAAGCCAGTACCATATCGCATGGCGCAAATGCCATAAGATATTCTGTCAATAAAGATAGAGCGGATATAGTCAAAGCCAACCTGTTGCCCGATGGCATTTCGCCAGAGGCGATGTATGGGCGAATGATGCTTGTGCAGAAAAAGTTTGCCGAGAACATAAACAAGGGCAGACCGCTTAGAAGGAATGTAATAAGAATTGAATTGTCCCCAGCCAAAGAGGAAAGTCGTGATTGGTCTATGGATGACTGGACACGTTTGGCAGACGAGTTCATCCGTGTGTTTGACTCTATTGACCTTTCCAGTAAGACCAAACGGGCATCCTCAATGCAGACAAACCTTAAAGGTTCGCAATATATAGTCGCCTTACACCGCGATGCCAAAAGTGGTATTCTCCACCTGCATATTGATGCCAACCGTGTGGATATGAATGGAAAAATAAATGATAGCCATAAGATTGGTGAGAGGGCAGTCATGGCTGCGAATATCATCAACGAAAAACGAGGATGGGTACAGTCCAAAGAAATCGGCATACGGCACAGACAGGAAATCTCAAACTGTTGTATGGAGATACTTCGTACAATGGACAAATTCAGTTGGCGACAATACAAAATGGAAATGACAAAACGAGGTTACAAAGTGCACATACAAGAAAATGGTGATGGCAAAGTTTATGGCTATTCCATCAAACGGGGTAACTCCCTTTATAAGTCATCCGTGTTGGGTGTCGGACGAAACCTTACTCCATCAAAAATAGAAAATACGTGGGCAAAACTGCATCCGCAGGAAAGGATGTTCGAGCCAGTAAAAAACGTGTCTCGACAAACACGGCCTGCTGACATGACTTCTGTTTTACAATCACCAACAGCTTCACAGCATGTAATGAAGCATTACGATATAGTGACAGATGAATATCATAGTTACCATGTGGAGATACCCGAAGCCGCAGACAATGTTATCCGGAAGGATTGTTCTTTGAAGGAAGCCCATCCGTTGGCAAAGATTGAGGAGATACAGCACACGGCTCTTTTGCTCTTTGCAGGATATTTGGATGCTGCTACAAGTATGGCGACTTCAAGTGGAGGTGGCGGTTCTGACACCGGTGGCTGGGGACGAGACAAGGACGAAGATGAACTGGAATGGGCACGCCGATGTGCAAGAATGGCAAACAGCATGTGCAAACGCAGGAGAGGGCTGCACAGATAATTCACTTTTTATAAATACAAGAACATGGGTATAGGAAAATCAAGGGGCACATCGCCTATAAATGTCAATGACATGCTGGAGAAGGTTGAAATCAACCAGCAAATTGAGGCTGAAAAATCAGAAGTAGATAAACTTCTCGTTGAGATAATAGAGGCAAAAGAAACGCTGATAAAGTTCAATGCGGATTTGGAGAAGGCCATTGCTGCCGAATGTCACATTGAGGGTGCGCTCAAAGCGGCAGTTGGCAGTTGTGATAATATAGTCAATGGCATCTGCAATGCCATTGTGAAAGCAGAACGAGACACGGAATTCAAGGCAACCATCACTCCCGAGCAGCTTACCGAACTTAGGCAACTCATAGACCATTCTATAAATAGTTGGACTTCAGTGTTGGCAAATCACCGTGCCGAACAAACGAAACTTATTACCGAACATGAATCCAATATGCGCAAAATGCTCAGACGGAATGAAGGCGTTTGGTATTCGGATTTCTGGATGAAAGTCTTGGTGATATTCTTGCTCGTTTATACGGTGGGGGTGGGATTAGTGGTATATTGTGCCACATAAAGTATCATTTGCAACGTAATAACAATAGGAAACAGTTTGGTCAGTCTCCTTTTTACCACCAAGAATTACGTCTCATATGTTCATGTAAAGGATTACAACGTTCTCCTTCTATGTAGAGATTGGCGCGTTTCAAACGAACAATAACCGCTTCTTGAGACACATTAAACTTGGACGATAATGCTCCAACTACTACGTTACAATCTCGTATATTGCATGGTTGATAATCGTGATAAAGTCTACCTGTTGTAATCCAATTTTCTTTGAAAAGCTTATTTACTTCTGCCATGAATGGAATATTAGGCATAAGAAGGTACGATGCAAAGGTGTTAGCCTGATACTCCATTCTACCATAGATTGATTTACTAATAATCGTATTCTTGTCACTTTCTCTGTCTTCAATTGAAAATAAGTTTTCTACGATAGACGAATGTAAAGCTATATGTCCTAATTCATGAGCAATGGTAAAATTTTGACGATGTTTGCTCAATGATGAATTAATAGTAATTACATGTTCTTTGAAATCGCATTTGCCTAAACAATCTTCTTGCATTTCAACAAAATCAAATTTGTAATTGGGAGCGATTAGAGAGAAACAACAATCTATAAAATTCTCCTTTATTAAGTATTTGGTATTTTGCAGAATATCTTCCACTTTTTTACAAATCACATTATCTTCCATAAATGGTATATGTAATGCCTTTGACATCGGAATGCCGCATTCTTGTAATAAATCCGAAACTGTAACAAACGAATTTCCAGAATATACTATTGGATAGCTAGTTGATGCTTCACCAGTTAAAACTTTATGTCCAAATTGATGCTGTTCAAAACTATTTATTTTTCTCCAAATAATCGTTTCCCAATCACTCTGTTCAGACAATACAACTAGTGCAATATTATCACTTTGAGCTAATGTAATCACTTGTTGAGTAAAACCTGCAGACGAAACCATTATACCACGAACTCCTGAACGCGGATAATCAGAAAGATTCCCCACAAACTCACGATATATAGAGTTATCAATCTTTCTTCCGTGATTTTTACATTCAACAACAAGAAGGTTACTCCATGTTTCCTTGTTTGAGTTAGAATATACTTCTATAGTTATATCTGGATTCAACATAACGTCAGGTGCAGTTTTACTGGCATATTGCTTGTGTAAAAAAATCTCGTTATACCGTGATACGCCAGGTATATCTTGATTTTTAATAAGCTCTTTTAATTTCTTGAAAACCAAATTCTCAAAATAATCTCCTTTATGTTGGCTGTTAAATTTTTTCGCCATAAATTCTATCTTAGAACGTTATTACACAAGAATCTGTATGCATATTTTACGTTGTGAACATATCAGAAATATTACTGACACGGTTTATTTTACAGGTCCAAGGAATACATACAATAGGACTCCGTTTCCATTTACATAAAATTGTGGACTGTGTCATTAGATATTTGGCGCGAAGTGAGGCACATTGTCTATGTACTCTTCCTTACTTTGCTGTTCAATCGTAACTTTCTCCCATTTTATTTCTTTCAATCTTGTAGGTGCATTATCTGCATGAATTTCATATTTGATACACGGCAAATTAACAATTTCTTTAATTTTATCAATACACAATTTTAAAGAATGTTTTCTGTCGCACATACCTGGAAGTATTGGGTCATAACGAGCTGGACCATATAGGGGTCTTCCTAATTCGAAACCGACAACATCCCTAATTGTATTGTCCTCATATATCACAGAATAACCATCCTCTAAGTCATATTCTTTAGACTGTTCTACTATTTGCTGGGGAATATAAATATAGAAATTTACATACTTTGCAAGAATTTGCCCATTATTTACAGCCCGAAATTTTAAGGTGTATTCATATCTCGTACTCCTTTCTTCTATTTTGTTTGCTGTAAAGAGACCAAAAGGAGTTTTATTTTGAGTTACATCTATTTTTGTGACTAACAAAGTGAAATCAATATCAATTATTGGAGTTTTGCTCCGATTCATTACGTCTCTAATTTCATAATCCTCCATAGCCTCTACTGTGGCATTTCTCCTTTTATAATAAACATGTGAAAGCCTATTTTGATGTGCAGTATTGCTGCGAGGTACAGAAACAACATAAAAACCACTTTCTTCGTCATGTGATATATATGTGATTTCCAACCCTTCAATTTTTGGCTGAATATTTGATGATAAAAGTTGAGATAGTTTGTCTTTTGACATTTCTGTATTTGGTATAGGGAGCAATTCTTTAGGTATAGAATTTCCCCCTTCACTCTCTTTTTCTCTTATTCCAAATATAATAGTACCTCCATTGGAATTAGCCAACGCACTAATGTCTTTAGCCAATTCTTCTTTCCATTTTGGATTTTGTTTTGCAAAAGAACCCTTATATTCCAAAACGGTTGATTCTTCTATTTCGTTTTGGATAAGTTTTTGTAAATCATTTATTGTTTTTATCTGCTGCATGATTATAAGCCAAATTCAATTGTACATGTTTTAATCCATTCAATAGTATCATCTTTAGCATTTATCTGTTTGGCATACTCCAATAACAGATGAGCCAATTGATTTATTGAGACATCTCCATTCATAGAATATAGACGCATACGTACAAAATCAAGGATTGATACTACTGAACAAAAATATCCTTTTTTCCCGAGTACAGCTGCCGTTTCATGTACTTCATGCTGTTCAAAGTTAACATGCTTGCCAAATATAAAAAGGCTTTTTTCTATCTGAGCTTGTGCAAATTTTGCAATAGCGTGTTCCACATCTTCTTTTGTAAAGTCTTTATCCTTAACTTCGATAGATGACACCAATTGTTCCGCATTGTCAAAAATGTCAATATCGCCAACCTCCTTTGAAGATGCCCCACTTTCATTAACTTTATGCGGAACCACAGTCTTTGCCCCTTTATAATAAAGGTGTTCTATAGCAGCAACAACTAATGGACACATTTCACCTTCAAATGAATTTTTAATGAGAGTATTCACATAGTCTAGGATGGATTGAGGATTTGTTTCATCCTCAATCTCCAAATCTGGAATTGAATATTTTTCCTTAACTTCACTATAGATATGTTGCAAGGTATACAAAGCTGACGATAAGTATATCTGTGCTTGTTCCTTTGTTTTGATTTCCGACAAAGTATTTATCATACTTTCAAGAATTTTCGAATCGTTACCACTTCTAACGGCATTAGTCATAGCCAGTCGTTGGAAACGGGCAGGTTTATTCAAGAAGGGTTCGTTTGAACCGCCAAGACTATTAGGATAAGTACTCCTTTCAAATGGAACTATTACCTTATGACATAGGCTTCTTGCATCATATGCTCCAACGGAGCTATCTTTTGCTTGAAGGCTCAAAATATCAACATCTTTATTGACGCTCTTAGCTAACAATGCCGTAACCAATACATATCTGTATGTCTTATGAGAACCTTTTAGTATAAAATCTATAGAGACTCCAATAGGATCGTTTTGAAATATAGGTTTTTCATTAGTCTTTAGAAGAATCTTTTCCGCTTCTTCTTTATCAATTTTCTGCATAACAAAAATCAAATAAATTATGTTCTTTAGGTTGATAAATTACATTTTCATCACCATTAAGAACGTTAATAACCATTGTTGCAACAGCCTTAGCCATATTACATGGAACAGCATTTCCTATTTGAGTATATTTCGATGATTGAGAACCACAGAATTTATATTCTATAGGAAACGTTTGTAAGATTGCTGCTTCTTCCACAGTCATTCTTCTTAAGAAAGAAGGAGCTTCCATAAATGCTGCTTTAGTAGGATCTTTCATAATTTCATCATGGTAAGTTACAATCCAAGGAGCGCAATTTTCATATAGCTCTTTTTCATCAATGATGGGTGTTTTATTTCCTCCCATTGAAGCTGGTAATGTCGCACTATATCCATCTATACGAGTAGGTCTTCCCAAACCATTAAATAACATACCTGCATAAGGAGACTTGCGCAGTATTGGATTTGATGCCAATGTTATTTTCGCTCTACATGTACTAGGATTGTTGCCGTATCCTGCCTTATCCAACACTTGCAATGCCTCACGAACAGTTGGAGCTTTATGGGAATAGTGCTTTATCATCTTTTCCCAATTTGGCACATTATTACAATTTCCTTTTATTCCAATAACAAAAATTCTCTCCCTAGCTTGTGGCACATCATAGTCAGAAGCATTAAGAATTATAAAATTGACAGAATACCCTAAGTTTCGGAACTCCAATAATAATTTTTCTCTTATCGGTTTCCATTTATCAAGAAGTCCTAAAGCCTTAACATTTTCCATGATGAATGCTTTTGGTTTAACCTTCGAAACAACCTTTACATAGCTCCAAATCAATTGGCTTCTTTTGTCATTTACATCCATCTTTCCTGCCACAGAAAAACCTTGACATGGAGGACCACCAATAACCATATCAACATCTTCAATTCCGTCAAGTCTATTCATGACAGAATTAATATCACCGTTTATAATATGGCTACCAATATTAGTTGAGTATGACATACAAGCTTCTTTCATCATATCATTTGCGAATACGATATGTGCTCCTGCCATAATTGCCCCAATATCCAAACCTCCTGCTCCAGAAAAAAGCGAAATTGTCTTGATTTTGTTGGTATTGTTACGTTCTTTTATAGTCATTGCTTTATATCGTTTATTAAATCCTTAGGACTAATTTCTAATGCTTTGGCTATTTCAACCAATTGTTCAAGTGATGGCTGGGTTTTATTTTGTACCCATCGGCTTATTGTAATATCACTTTTACCCGTTTTTTCTGCAAGCCAACGGTTTGTCTTATTTTGCTCTGCTAAAGCTATTTTTATTCTGTTAATGTATTCCTTACACATGGCGTATAATCTTATTGCGATACAAAATTATCAAAAATCAGCAAAATATAGTCGTTTCATGATGATTATTTTCCAAAAACATTCCTATTTTAGACATTTTCTATGTTGATCGGATAAAGTGTCGTGAAAGGGTCAGAGTCACCAAACCATTGTCAGAGTGTCTAAGTTTGGTGTCTGAGTTTGGACTAAAAGTGTCAGAGTTAGTGTCTAAGTTGGTATCAGAAGTGTCCAAGTTGGTGTCTAAGTCGACATATGAATGATAAGTATGGTGTCAGAGTTGGTGTCAAAAGTGTCAGAGTGTCCTTACTGTTTATATTTAGAGTGGAAATACATTTTTACTTGGCATTATGCCTTATGCACCATACCATGGAACTGCATTTCACATAACTCCGGATGGCAATCTGGCAGTTTTCTACGTAAACAATGCGTAAACAAACTATTTGAGTTAGGGGTATTTAGTGAGTTTCACAGGATATAGTTAAATTCGCAACCGCTTGATACTCAATAAAAATCAGCCAAGCAGACTATCACAGAATATCACATTATCGTTCTCATAATCTGGAGGTCCCTGGTTCAAGCCCAGGCTGGTCCACTGAAAAATTCCTGCAAGTGAAGCACTTGCAGGAATTTTTCCTTTTTATAGCCATCCTCCAACTAGAATAAAAGATAACTAATTGTTCCCAAACAGGTAAAAACAACAGCAACGGACAAAGCAGAAATGGCGAAGAATAAGCAATAGGGGAATAACACCTATAATATTAAGCTATAGAGTACCCAATATTAAATAATTCCAAAATGTTTCAGCGCTTTACAAAGCCCGTCATTCTCCACCGTATCAGTAACAAAATTGGCTGAAGCCTTGACTATCTCCGATGCATTTCCCATAGCCACTCCGATTCCGGCAACTTTCAACATAGGAATATCATTACCACCATCGCCGCAAGCCATTATTTCCGTCATTCCGATCCCATAATAATCAGCAAATACCGAAAGGCCGGTTGCTTTACTTATTCCTGCCACATTTACGTCAGCAAATAAAGGATGCCAGCGCGACAAGGAAAGATTAGGCAGAAACGACATCACTTTTTGTTCCATCTCATCATCGATATAAAAACAAAGCTGACAACACTCTTTCTTTTCAAACAGGTTTTCAATGTCTACAACGGTCGGGATAGGGTGTTCCACGATTTTAGCAATCTGTTCGACAGTCGGAGTCAGACGATTAACAAACACACCTTCATCCAATTCAATAGCGACTGCAAAATCAAAGGTCTTTGCTATTTCCATGGCTTTCTTAAAATCATCTTTCGGAATAAGGTGCTTTCTTATCACAGTGCCATCCCGCAAAACACAGTCGGCACCATTCAATGCAATAATTCCGTCATACGGAACATCAGCTATTTCATGAAGGTCGCCTGCCGCTCTACCGGTAGCAATGACTATTCGAATTCCACCGTCATGAATCTTCCTAAGGGCATCAACAGAGGATGGCAACACTTTATGAGTTTCAAAACTTACCAATGTTCCATCCACATCGAGCATGATCGCTTTTATCATAACATTTATATCTTTATTCATTCTTCGACAATTTAGAGAAGCAAATCGACTATCCTTGACTGATAAGTCAGAGCAGTCAATTAAACAGTGACAAAGTTACTGAAAAAATTCCCATAACAAATACAAACCTCCAACACATAAAATAAAAAAGGCAAAAGGAAACGAGATCCTTTTGCCCTATACCTATTGATACCAACTGAAAATTGATAGTAAACGTTTAGCGGAAGTCCTTTAATTCTTCCTGCAATTTCTGACGGGTAAAGAATATGCGGCTCTTTACAGTACCTAACGGAAGATTCAGCTTTTCTGCAATCTCACGGTACTTGAATCCTGAAACATGCATAGCAAACGGAACTCTGTATTCTTTCGGCAGAGCATTGACTACGCGATGCATTTCTTTTAAATCGTAAGCTCTTTCCGTACTTTCAAAACCTGAATCTTGTGGCAGGTTAAGGTGATAGAGGTTTTCAGTCTGATCGACAAATGTCTGATCGCGCACTATTTTGCGGTAATTATTAATAAAGATGTTCCGCATTATAGTATACATCCATCCTTTGAAATTTGTGTCGGGAGTATATTTATCTTCGTTATCCAATGCTTTTAATGAGGTTTCCTGTAACAAATCGTTTGCTTCTTCACGATCGGTTGTCAGTTTATATGCAAAACGGAGTAATTCATCCTGTACTCCTATCAGATCTTTCCTGAAGCTTAAACTTTTCATATACGTTATTTTTAAATTGTGAGTATTCGTTATCATCATTTCGATGTTGCAAGTTTACGCGTTTTCAACAAATGTGGCAGGTGAAGAACAAACATTGTTTAGGGGAAAATCTATCAGTTGATAGAATTTAGGTCATTTCTGATAGTATTCAGGTGGTTTTGAGACTGTCCTTATAGCGAAAATCCCATTTTGAAGTCACACCTGACTCAAAATGGGATAACACAAACAAAACAAACAATATTAGCGATTTTCACAAACAGCTGTCTTTTTCATCTTTAAAAATTCATAAGACTTAATTTAGAATCTGTTACTAAAACATTCTAATTATGGGAACAAAAGTATTATTTTCCGGCAAAAAGGAACGTAGAAATTAAGAATAGTTATAAATAATAGTTGTTTTATGTATAAAAAATTGTGCCTGACTATAAAGAATTGTATTTAATATTTGCTGCCAAAAGAGGCATAAATGCTTCATTTGACGATATTTTATAATATCAGTATTCCAAAGCGATGTAAATTCTCCTACTTCTTTTTTTCACTAAGAATTAATTTCTATATTTGGAGAATATACAACCAAATTCAGATTTACTATCTATGACTGATACCATCTCTTACCAATATGCAGCTCCTTCCGCACTGCAACGGTCAGCCGATCAGGACGAACTGTTTCTTGCCAAATACAGCGAAATAGAAAAGAAAGAAACACCCTGTTTCTTTTGGGGAAAGTTGACACAACCCTACATGACAGCACGCTGCCTCATCGCATTATCCAATGTCGTGCAGTCCAGTTTTAATCTGACACCGTCACAGCTTTCCATGCTGAAAGATCCGATTGTAACCGCAGGAAATGACCGCCTGCGTTTTGAAGGATTCTCTAATTGTGCAGGTGTATATGCCAGAGTCGACGTGCTTCCTGACGGACACGACGGAGAATTTCTGGAAAACGGGACAACAAACGTAGATTTTAATCCCGGAATGATTTCTGCCTTAGGAGGAATAGGCAGACAGGAGAATATGGTAATGTCGGTCGGTCCCAAAGAGGTGGGACTTTATCATAAAGGTGAGAAAGTGATAGAACGAAAAGTACCTCTTCCCGTGAAATGGATAAAAGGGCTGACTACGGTACAGATTTATCAATCCGTTGCGGAACAGCTCTACTCCTTCAATCGCATACAAACCTTGCAACTCTTCCAGACTCTTCCGAAAAGTAGTGTGAAATGCGACTATTATTTAGTGATGCGCGGTCAAAAAACCGCCTTTTCACCGGTGAAAAGCATGAATGCCGTCTGCATTGGAGGACTTCATCGCTTACGTCTGCTCGAGCCCTTGCTTCCATTTGCCGATGAGCTGAAAGTCTTTGCGCATCCCACCATGCAATCTACCATTTGGCAACTTTATTTCGGTCCGGTACGCTTCAGCCTTTCTCTTTCCCGCGAATGTTGGAGAGGATTTTCCGGAGAAGGCGCCGCACTGGAATCTCTGCTCGAAGATGTCCCCGAAAGATGGATAGAAGCAATGGATAAATACAGTTATGCCAACCAACAGTTCAACCCCACTCTTTTTGCCATAGAGGAACATATTGACCTGGAGAAGGTAGATTCCCTCGCGGCACGGCTGGCAGCCATGGGGTTATTGGGATTCGATTTGGATGAAAACAGCTTCTTCTACCGTCGCCTGCCTTTCAAAACCGAACGTATTTTAAGTCTCAATCCTCGAATGATAGCTGCAGAAAAACTATTGGAAGAAGAAAAAGTAGAAATCATATCGAATGACGAGAAACGGACAGAAGCACGCGTGGCAGGAAGTGGAGGTGTCAGGCATACGGTCATTCTCGACAGAGAGAGTGAGAAGGAGCGTTGCACTTGCACCTGGTTCAGCAGCAATCAGGGAGAACGGGGAGCTTGCAAACATATTCTGGCAGTAAAGAAACTAGTACAATGGAAGAACTAAAAAAAGAACTCGAGAAATTATCCAAGGCTTATGTGGATACTCCGGAGAATGAAGAGAAGATATTAATCCCTTTTGTCAAGAGATTACTGGAGTTACCAATGAAAGAAAGGCGGAAGCTGCTGCCGGTTATCCGGGATTTACAATGGATAAAAAGTAAGTTTGCCGGTTTCAGTAGTGAGATAACCTGCAGTGCGGCACGGGCACATTTTCTATCCGCTGTTCAGTTTGTCTGCGCCAACAAACGAGAGATGGATATGGCATATCATGTAAAGTTTGATATGCTTTGCAAACTACTCCCACTTTACTGCCCCACCTGGCTGATGGATTTTATCAATGATGACAAAACTTGGTTTAATTTCAATCTCAATTACGAACAGCTGATGCAGCTCATGGATATGGGATACCTCAAAGAAATTGCTCCAAGCCGCATTGCACATGTACTCCCCTGGATTACCCGCATCAGAAATAAGGAACCTAAAGGAAACGATACTTTCAACAGTGAGTTATTACTCAAGCGTGACATCACCCTGAAAGAACATATCTGGACGATTTTCGAATACGAATCGTCCATCGGCTATCAAGATAATTGCGCCAAAGAGGCTTATAAAAAAGGAGTTACCGCACGGGATGAAAGTATCAGTGCCGCTCTCTACCGCTTTTCGCTGGACGGCCATCTGGATAGAGAACGCCTATTAAAAGCCACACTCGCCACCTTCCACCGGAGTTTCAAAAAAGATATGGCAGGATGGTTTGCCGGATTCTTCGAAACTCTGCAACCAACTACCGGAGAACTGTTACCCTTGCAAGAAGAGATGATGCAAATATTCACCTCTTCCTATACCAAACCGGTGAACGTGATGTTGCAACAGTTGAAAAATATTGCATCCGAAGAAGGATTCCGTTATCAGGAATTCATCGAACGTGCAACCACCCTTTTCTTCTCCAGCCCCAAAAACTCGCTGCTTACCATTTACGCCCTCTTTGAAAAGATCGTCGCACAACATCCCGAGATGAAAGAGCCCTGCTGCATCACTCTCTGCCAACTCTTCTTGAAGAAAGACGAAAGCCTTCAAAAGAAAGCCGCTAATTTTATATCAAAATATGGAGACGTCTCTTCATCCAATCTCCAGGAAACACTGCAATCTTATCAACCGGAGATGTTTCAAAGCGTGCATGCGATACTCTCTTCTTTCAAACCGCAGCCTACAGAAGAACCCCATGAGCCCGATGCAAGTGTGGGAGAAACGGTACACATCTGCAGGGAAGACAACCCTATTCCCTTCCCCGCCAACAAAGAAGATTTCCTGTTCCAGCTTAGTCGTTTGTTCGACATGGAGGAAAGTTGGGAGATAGAAACAACCATCGCCGCCATCATTGCTTTCCATCCCCAATTGGACAAAGAAGATCTCAACCGGATGGAACCTGTTTTCCAACGGGCTGCCACTATCGTTGCCAATAGCTGGGAGCCATACGAAGATCTTCTCGCTACCTTCCTACTGGAATATCAACGCTTATGGGCACAGAAAGATACCTCCAACACAGGATTTTTGAGAAATATGTTCACCCGACTGGAAGAAAGGCTGAAAGGAATAGATGAAAACAGAGGAGCTTATGACGAGCGCTCTTTCAAACGACTTGCCGACTGGAAACCCGGCTACAGCAACGCAACCTGTTTCACACCCATCAAACATTTATGGCTAAATGTGATCCGTAAAATAAAAGGAGGCAATGCCTTCCCCCTACTTTCTACTCCCACCCATACCCCGGCATACGTACAGGCTACCGAACTGGTACGCCGGCTTGCCGTATATCAGAAAGCAGAAACGAAACCCTGTCCATGGGATTTCCAGCTAGCTATTGCCCGATGTGCCATGGAAGACAAAGAAGAAGCCATCGCCACCGCCCGGCAACTGTTGCAAGATGAATACCTGCATCTCTTTCTGTTCCTGCTGGATGAAAACACGCTACCCGAACCGCCCTACAATCATCCAACCGCCTGGATGGCCGCCGGACTGGTAAAAGCACCGGAGACGGAATTCGAAGCATTCAAATCTTTCGCCTGTAACACATTACCTCACAACTATCTGACAGGAGACTACGAGTGGAAAGAGGTGAAACCCAAAGAGAAATCATACGAAACTGACAGGCGTCTGCTCCAACTCGAGTTCTACAAATGGCATACATATGCCGAATGCAACAGCCACCAGTTATGGCAGGAACATCTGATTATCAATAGTAAATATAACATGGATGATTCCTGTTACATGGAACCTCTGCTATGCTGTTTCCCCAACCGCCCGGAACCATTGATAGCCCAAATTATCACTTGCTACATGACTTTCGGCACTCCGCAGGAAGACAGCAAACGCACCCTCGCCTGTGCCTTGCGCATGTTGTTGTCTTTCCACTGCCCGCTCAAAGAGATGAGTTTGCTCCTACTAAGTGGTTCGCTGCTTTTTGTAGACAAAACAGTCCGTTCCTATGCAGCCGAATTATGGGTAGAAGGAATATCCACAGGAAGAATAAACAATCACCGGGTAGGAGAAATCCTGGCCCGCCTCATCCAGATGGAACTTGCTCCGCTAAAACGCTTCACCACCCAAGTGTACGAAAGCATGTACAAACGAAGTACTTTCCACAACCAGCAACTGGAAGCACTGCTCACAGAATTTATAGGCGGATTGCCAGACAAACCCGTTACCGGACTCAAACAACTGCTCGAACTTTATCTGGAGCTATTGACCATCAACCACAGCAAGGTTACAGACGAACAAATCCTGCAACGCCTACAAGAATGGGGCACAAACAGCAACCTGAAAAAAGTGACGACTTCACTCAACAACCTATAACAAATTCATGATTATGACCATAGAAGAACGCCTCAACGAGATAGTAGAAAAAGGACAAGGCGATGCCATCATCCCTTTTCTGCAAGGATTAACGCAGGAAGAACGAAAAACGCTTGTTCCCTGCCTTAACAAATTGGAAGAACACTACAATAAATTCGTGCAACTTAACGAGAACACATACGGTACACGCGGAACTCCCGAACAGCATCGTATCATCAATCTTACCGCTCTCGTCATCTATTCGCTAAAAGAATTCCGCAAACACGAATGGGGAATCTATACGGAACAACTGAATGAATTGATCCCATGGTACATTCCTTCCTGGATCGACAGTTTCTTCAAAGAGGGTGAAAGCAGGGAATTCGGCGGTTTCTATGGAATGAATTACGAAACTCTGATGGATTGGATAGAACAGGGAGTACTCACCCTAACACCCTCTCCACAAACCATCGCCGGTTATCTGGTGAACTACATGAACAATACCGATTTCCTGCAAAAGCGGGCAATCACACTCAAAGAACATATCTGGTATCTGTTCCAATACGATTGCGGACAAAACTGGACGGATAATCGTACAAGCGGACAGCCTTATTTCTCTTTCAGATACTTCGTAGAACACGGTCAACTAGATCGTATGCGTGTATTAAAAGAATCTCTGCTTGCCGTCAACCGGAATCTGAACAAAAACCTAAGTAGTTGGTTTGCAGGCATGTTTACCGCACTTAACCCCAGCACAGAAGAACAACTGACACTACAACCGGAAATATTTGTCGTTCTGTCCGCCCCTCACAGCCGTCCGGTAAATATCATACTCGGACTGCTGAAGAACTTATGCACTCACCCACAATTCCAGGTTGAAGAGTTTCTAAGTCAGACTTCCGTGCTTTTTGCTTCGGACGTGAAAGCGATTCACCAAAACACACTGGCAATACTCCATAAGCTGGCAAAAGAAAGAAAAGAACATCGCGACACTATCTGTTGTGCAGCCGCACAAGGACTGATGAGCCAGGAAGAATCCACCCAAAGTAAGATAGTCAAACTTATTCAGACGTATGGAGAGACGGCATCTACTACATTAAAAGAGATACTTTCCATATATACGGAAACCATGTTGGCTAATACTAAAAAGGAGCTGAAAGCGTATTTGGAGAATAATGAGCCGGAAGATTCCGCCTCTTTCACGTATGAGCCAATACTCCCTATCATCCGTGAAGACAACCGGATACAGGAAATCACTTCCACTGAAGACCTGATATTTCTAGCCAGCCAAGTGCTCGACGTGAACGAGATCTATCACTTCGACCTGTTACTCGGAGCCTTAGTGAAATGGGACCGGCAACAGGAAGCAAAACAAATCTCTCAATGGACCCCTATTCTCCAACGTGCCTACAAATTGCTGATGAGCGGAGGAAGTTCCCGAAATGGTATATTAGACCAGTTAATGGCCACCTTCCTCCTTGACTATGCCAAACTACTGATTAAACGTTTCCCTGAAGAAGCCCAAGAGCTAAGCGACTTACATCAGAAAATGGTACAAAAAGACGAACTTCAAAAAGGCAAATGGGGGTATCGTAATCTGCAAAAACTCACCATTCGTGAAAAAACGAACAAAAAAATAAAGTTCCCCGTTCATAAGCAACTGTTATGCCGGACATTAGACCTTCTGGAAAGCAAGGAGAAACCTTTGCCCCTATTGTCCACTCCCACTCACACACCGATGTTTATCGCTCCGGCAACCCTGATAGAAAGGTTAAAACAATATCAACAAGCAAATGTCGAACCGGACGATATGGATATGCAAACAGCACTTTCACGAGTGGCACTGGGAAGTTCGTCGCAAGAGCTTCCTCTGCTCCTCCAAAGTTTGAAAGGAGAATACCGGCACCTGCTCACTTTTTTGCTGGGAGAAAAAGACGTACTCCCCCAAGCACCTTTCAATCATCCTTCCTGGTGGATGATGGCAGGATTAATGAAATCACCGGAAACAATCTATGCTGAATTTAAAGATTTCTCCTATAATAAAAGTCCACGTGAATTTCTGACCGGAAACTTTAAATGGAGAACCTATCAGTATACTGACTCGTACACGGATTATAACAAGAAAACAGTAGAATGGCTTTGTTCAAATCTTACTTTCGATATTCCGGAAAGCGAGAACTCTCATATCATCAATAAAGACAAATATAATGAAAGAGTCAGTTACTATTCATACGATCCGCATCCGTTACTGGTTGAAATGTACCCACAGATAGAACGTTTTGACGACATACAGAACGACTTGCCACGTTTGGCATGGTTAACTCCCAATATACCGGAGCCACTATTGGTATGGTGCATCCGCAGTGCCATATACGCCCCGACGTTAAATGAGGTAAGGGAAGCAGGTATCACCCAAGCTGCCATTGAAGCGCTTCATCAGTTAAGGCATACATGGTACGAAGTGTCTTATCTGCTGGAAGCCACTTGCATGCTGGTAGCCGATAAAACTTCCCGTTCCTATGCAGCCGAAATCTGGATAGAGCGTGTAGGTCAAGGCTCCATAGACAGTGGACGCATAGGCAGTATCTTAGGTTCGCATCAACATACCGGCTGGGGACCACTGAAAAGACTCACTGACCTGATACAGCAACAAATGATAAACGTCAGTCCGCTGCATAACCGGGAATTGGAGAAACTAATCGTGGCAATGTTGACCGGACTTCCAGAAAAGCCTGTCAAAGACTTAAAGAAATTACTAGAAATATATGCAGAGCTGTTATCCATCAACCACAGCAAAGCCGAAGACGAACACGTTTTGCACCTGCTTGACGCATGGAAAGGAGTGGCCAATCTGAAGAAAGCAGTAGCTAATATCCAACGGTAAGAGAGGTAGCTTATTGGAGCTAAAGCCAAAAAGAAGTATCTTTGGCACACTAAATACAAAAGGTTGAATGATTATTCTAAAATATAGTTTAGCTATTTTCTGTTTACTGCTGACAGGATGCTCCTTCTTTTCCAGTCATAAGGAAAAGGAGAGCACTCCCCTCATGGAATACGAACAAACGACGGAGGATATACAACCACACGAAGAATGTTCCACCGTTTCACCACCGGAGCGAAGCGAAATGGCTCTCTACATGGACTCATTAGGACTCGTCAATATAGCTGACCTGGATAGCAGTCTCGTTGTAAAACTGATGTATACACAGGCTGATAATTTCACAGGCGAAGTGCTTTACGACAACTTAACGGAAGCCTACCTGCATCCGGATGCGGCATACGCTCTGATAGAAGCACAAAAAGCCTTAAAGAGACTATACCCGTCTTATAGTCTTATCATTTACGATGCGGCACGTCCAATGTCGGTACAGAAAAAGATGTGGAACGTAGTGAAAGGAACGTCCAAATATAAATATGTCTCCAACCCCAACCGTGGAGGCGGGTTACACAACTACGGACTGGCAGTAGACGTCAGTATCCAAGACTCTCTGGGACAGCCCCTACCGATGGGAACCAAAGTAGACCACTTAGGCATGGAAGCACACATCACAGACGAGATCGGATTGGTACATAATGGAAAAATGAGTGAAACAGAGCGTCAGAACCGATTACTGCTACGAAAAGTGATGAAAGAGACCGGATTCCGTGCATTACCCAGCGAATGGTGGCATTTCAATTTTTGCAGCCGGGACGTAGCCAAACAGAAGTATAAGTTAATACCATAACCGACACTCAACAACCCCATAATCAGAGCTCGACGATTCATTGTAATATCCTATAACACAATAACACCATGATGCAAATCTCTCCTGAAACCCAACTTTTTATTCGCGAACATTCATCGGACGATGTACGTGTGCTGGCTTTACAAGCTAAAAAGTACCCGGATATAGATATGCCAACTGCCATCACCCAAATTGCAGGAAGGAAGGTAGCAGCCGAAAAGATTCCCTCATGGTGGGAGATCGAAAAGATATGGTATCCGAAACATCTGTCGCTGGAACAATGCTCTTCAGAAATCACCGCCCGCTACAAAGCACGTCTTTTGCAGGGAGATTCTCTGACCGACCTCACCGGCGGATTCGGCATTGACTGTTCTTTTCTTGCCACCGGATTCAAATCCGCCACTTACGTAGAACGTCAGGAGGAACTCTGCGAAATAGCAGCACATAACTTTCCCGTACTGAATCTAAACCATATAAACATAAAAAACGAAGATGGAGTAACCTACCTGCAAGCAATGTCCCCCGTAGACTGCCTTTTCCTCGACCCTGCGCGCCGCAATGAGCACGGCGGAAAAACGGTTGCCATCTCCGACTGCGAACCAAACGTAGCCGAACTGGAAGAGCTTTTACTTCAAAAGGCCAACCGGGTAATGATAAAACTCTCCCCCATGCTCGATCTTTCATTGGCACTGAAAGAACTGAAACAGACACAGGAAGTTCACATTCTGTCCGTCAACAACGAATGCAAGGAACTACTAATTCTACTCGGACAAACATCACCGGCAGAAATCTCCATTCATTGTGTGAACCTTTTCACAAAAGGAACTCAAAAAGAACAACACTTTGTATTCACCCGCGAACAGGAACAATGCAGCGAATGCACATATACGGATTCTTTAGAAACCTATCTTTACGAACCGAATGCCTCCCTTCTGAAAGCCGGTGCTTTCCGAAGCATTGCAGCAGCCTATCCTGTCCGCAAACTGCATCCCAATAGCCATCTTTATACTTCCGATACTTTCATTGAAAACTTCCCCGGAAGAATATTCCGTATTGTCAACCAGTGCAGTTTCAATAAAAAAGAAGTAAAGGAGAATCTGGCAGACCTGAAAAAAGCAAATGTAACTGTCCGTAACTTCCCCGCCACAGTAGCCGAACTCCGCAAACGAATCCATTTGGCTGAAGGAGGAGATACCTACTTATTTGCCAGTACATTAAATAATGGGCAAAAAGTTCTGATTCGCTGTGAGAAAGTCTGAACTATTTTCTATTTTTGCAAAAAAGAAACACAATCTAAACTAATCCAGATGAATCAAACACTCATAAAAGCCATTCTATTACTAATCGCATTCACCTTGTCCTGTCACACTCTACTTTTCTCACAGAGAGATTTTGAGCGACACGAGTTCTCTTTTCACGCGGGCTACGGTGTTATGTTCCATCACCCTCCTACACTCACGTTAAGTACCCATAGTTACCAACGTACACTCGCACAAGGCGTAAGCTGGGATGGACAATATAATTTCCGCCCTCTCAAACGTTTTGTCTTTGGAGGAATCTACTCCGGATTTTCTTCCAAAGGAAGTCATCCTGAAGGGAAGGACCATTTATGGGTTCATTTCATTGGTACTCAAATCGGAATGTGTAATGCCAACACCAAACATTGGCAAATCCGCGTAACAACTGGTCCCGGTGGAGTCATTCTACGGAACAACAGTGAGGTGTTCGGCAAAACACGGAAAGTGAAAGCCTTCACTATTGGTCTCCTGACCAATGCCAATCTTACCTATAAACTGAATCCCAATCTGGGAGTCAGTCTAGGAGTACAATATATGTATAGTGAACTGCTTAGAATTAGAACCCACTATCACGGAGAAAGGGTTATTGTAAAACTCGATGGCAATAATGATACCAACCTCACACGAATAAATTTCACTACGGGATTATCCTATTATTTCTAACATTCACTCAAAAAAAGCACTATGAAGAAATATATACTCATTCTTTTTTCCATTATCAGCTTTTGGAGCTGTACGGAAGATGAATCGATTGACATTACAGTTTTACCTTCTGTCACCACTACAGGTGCCAACACCTTTGGCTGTCTGATGGACGGATGGATTTATGTGGGAGGACGATACCTGAATTGGGGGCACTCGTATGTCTGGACGTATGATTCATTCCACTACTATCCGGAGGAGGACAAACTATCCGTCAATGTTTCCGTCAAACCTGACATCAACATACACTTCATCATTTTATCTCCCCAGGAAGGCAAAGAAGCAACTCTCACCGATATACGGTTCAGAGGAGAAGAACTGGAAGACGGAACAGCTTTTATAAGCCATTTCGACCCAGAATTGAATATTATCAGTGCAACCTTCGGCAACGGCAAACGTCTGACTAACGGACGTTTTGATATTCATTATACAACACAACAGCAATAATGGCGGCGACAGTAATAACTATTCAGATTTACTTTCTTCTCCCGCCTTATTGGAAGGATTGTTACTTTTCTGATACTCTTTGGGAGTGGTTGTCTCATTTCCATCCCGTACAGCCATATAGTGCGGCGACATAATTTCAATGCCGGCTTCATTAAATTTATCCTGAATATTCTGATGCAAATCCGAATAAATCTGTGCCATTTTATCTGCCTGTTTGATATAAGCATTAATTTGATAGACCGGATACCAGTCGCTCAAAGAAGTCTCTAACACAAACGGACGCGGATCATCCACCACTCCGGGAGTATTCAACGCAGCATCAATCAGTATCTGATTAACCTGTCGCCAGGGAATATCATAACCGATAGATACTTCCGAGTGAATAATCAGTCCATATTCACGTGCCGAAGTACTGTAGTTTACCGTATGAGACGACATGATAAATGAATTGGGAACAGTCACAACCTCATTTTTAGGAGTCCGAATACGTGTCACTAGAGGAGTCTTTTCAATGATATCTCCGGTGGTATCATTCAATTTGATCCGGTCACCCATCTTAAACGGACGCATATAAGTGATAACCAATCCAGCGATGATATTACCAATAACCGTACTTGATCCGAGCGAAACAATCAATCCGACAAATACCGAAATACCTTGGAACACTCCGGAATCGGAACCCGGGAGATAAGGATAAATCATCGCAATCATAAATGCATAGAGCAGGAAACGAGCGATATGGAAAGTCGGCATCGCCCAGTCCGGGTAGAAGCCGTTGATTTTGAGCCGTCCTGCTTCCACCTCACGTGCCAGATACAAGACGAGACGTACCAAGTATTTCACGGCATACCAGATAACGATGATAGTAAACAATTTGGGCACATAGTCGATAATACCCACAAAGATACCGCGAATCGGATTCCATATATATCCTAACAGTTGGTATGCCAGTCCTTCCGTCTGGGGGAAGATGATGAAAATCAACGGTACGGTAAACAGTAGTTGCAATCCCATCAATATATACCGCCCGATACTGGACAGGAATACCAACAGGTTCGCCTGTTTCTGCGCATCCAGCAATTCATACCCCTGGATGGATACCGGTTTTATCTTCGTATCTTTCAGGCGCAGGATACGCGCTTTCAGTTTACGGAACAACCAATTGGTCAAGCGGAACAGGAAATACTGTCCCACAATTACCAACACAAAATAGAGCACACGCTTTGCCATCCGCCAAAGTCCGTGCTCCGCTTTCATCTCATGCAGTTTGGTAATGACGTTCTGCTGTCTTTCCTTAGCTAACGAATCACGGGAAACTCCTTCCCACAAAGCATCCTGATCGGTAAGAGAAAGCAGGACTTTACTGCCGTACATCAAATCGGAAACAATGTCCGAATGGTCGATAGCCACAGAATCGGGTTGTAGATTAAAGCGTCTTCCTATCTCTTCAATCGCTGCACCGGTCATTTGGGCACGTTGCTGAGGAGTATATCCGCCTCGTTTGGTGAAAAGGTAGAATAAGGTATCACCGTCCGCCACTACCGGTATTCCCTTAGTGAACTGACGCAGAGAGTCAATACGCTGTCGCTGCTGTACATACTTGACGGAGTCGGCAGTAGCCATCTGGAGCTTCATCTGCTCCATTTCCATCCGCATATTCGCTTCATTGAGCCGGGCTTCTTCCAACGATTTCCGCATATCCGCCAGATGGATAGAGTCCGAATCCCGTTTCAAAGGAACATGTCCGTTCGTTACTGTATCTCCGGCAAATATCTTCTTAACCGCCTGTTCCAACTGTGCCTGCGCCCCGATTGCCAGAAAAGAAAGGAACAACACCAGTAACGACCGTTTTATTTTATTTATTTCCATACCTTATATCCCTTGATTATAATTAAGGTTAATCTAACTTTTCATAAAAAACAGAGCAAACATACGGATTGTTTTTGACATTACCATTTCCAAATTGATTATCTTTGCCACTAAAAGAGAAAAAGCATGAATATATTATTACTTATCGGGGGATTAATCCTCATTCTTCTAGGAGCTAACGGATTAACAGACGGTGCCGCCTCGGTAGCCAAGCGTTTCCGCATCCCTCCCATCGTGATCGGACTTACCATCGTTGCATTCGGTACTTCTGCCCCGGAACTGACGGTCAGTGTATCTTCTGCTCTCAAAGGAAGCGCGGATATTGCCATAGGCAACGTGGTGGGAAGTAACATTTTCAATACATTGATGATTGTAGGCTGCACGGCATTATTCGCCCCGATTGTCATCACCCGCAATACACTTAGAAAAGAGATTCCGCTCTGCATACTTTCTTCTATTGTCTTGCTGATTTGTGCCAATGATGTATTTTTGGATAAAGCTCCGGAGAATATCCTGAACAGAGTAGACGGCTTGTTGTTGCTTTGCTTCTTTGTCATTTTCATGGGCTACACTTTTGCCATCGCTTCCAAGCCGGTTACAATGGAACAACAAGCAGAACATCCGGTCATAGAAGAGGAAACAGAAATCAAATCACTGCCTTGGTGGCAATCCATTCTTTATATCATCGGAGGCTTGGCCGCCCTTATTTATGGAGGGCAGTTGTTTGTCGACGGTGCCACGGGCATCGCCCGCAACCTGGGTGTCAGCGAATCAATTATCGGACTGACACTGGTTGCAGGAGGGACTTCTCTTCCGGAACTGGCTACGTCTATCGTTGCCGCATTAAAGAAAAATCCGGAAATTGCCATTGGAAATGTGATTGGTAGTAACCTCTTCAATATATTCTTTGTACTGGGATGCAGCGCGAGCATCACTCCTCTCCATCTTAGTGGAATCACCAATTTTGACCTGTTTACATTAGTAGGTTCCGGTATTCTGCTTTGGTTATTCGGACTGTTTTTTGCCAAGAGAACAATTACAAGAATCGAAGGAGCGATTATGATACTTTGTTATGTGGCGTACACGGTAGTATTAATTTATAATACCTAAATAATATAACAAAACACCTGATATTCAGCTTCATTCCAAGTAAAATTTCCTTCTTCAAACATAGAAACTGGTACAATACGAATGTTTAATGATTTCTTCCCCTTAGTATACCTGACTGGAATTTCAAAATCATCTTCCAGCCAACGTTTATAAGGGTTACTATCAGCTACATACCATAAACGTTCTGTAACTTCTTCGCCATCAACAAAAACACGGGCTGCTTGTCGAGCATCGTTTTGATCGCTCAACCTACGCAAACGCACTCCTTCAATTTGAGAAGATATGTTCACTCTAAAATTACTAAAATTTTCAAACCGGACAATTTCTCCTACATATAAAATACTATCCTCATTTCCTTCAAAGAAACTTTCCAATTTTGTTCTTCGTACATTACCCATAGCTTTATAAGAGTGTTGCTTAATGGAATGCGAAGAACTTAAATCCAAGCTATCAGTCTTCACCAGTACATTTTTATCTTGACCATAATAAAATATAGTACCCGAATGTTCCAAATACTGATTATTATATTCTCCCGACTCTATACCAAACTTCAACTCTGAATAGAAAGGATAACTGTCGCCTATACAAAAACGAGTCATTGACCATGGGTTATCCGAAAGACCGTCATACCCTCCCATTGGATGCACTTCGGGCGGAGTCGGAAATCCCCAGCCATAACAAACATAACTTTCAGAACCGTCGCTCTCAACTTGTGGAGTCCGTTTGCCATCAATATATATACGAACATCCCCTTCACAAGAAATAATATGTGAGCGTTCGGCGTGACATGTAATATGGGCAGCAACCATCTTCCCTCTTCCTTGAATAGCAGCTATCGGACTATCTGTTCCTGCCACATATTTTCTCGTATAATATGGTGTATTACGAAAATACCCGGTATTAAATGTAGGATAAACCGACCGGGAAACTGCTATTTCAGAAAATCCCAAAGAAACAGGAACACCACTACGATTTTCAATTATTATCTTCGCATGCTTCCAATATGGCATTGGAAAATAATTATAAAACCAACCGTATGTGTTATATCCTGACAGCAGATAGTTGGTATCGTGAAAGCCCAAAGAATTACCTCCCAAACACGCCAAAGGACAAGAAATATCGGGTTGTTGATGAGCATCCCAAAACATATGAATCCATACATCCTGCAAGTGCTGCTCATTAATCTCCGGAAGATAAAATTTTAAAGAACCAATAGCTCCCTCTCCTTTTTCATCCAATAAAGTAATGGATTCGCCAGCATTGATCTTTTGTTCCGACTTACGATGATATGCCAATTGATCTTTGCACAAAAGATTACTTCCTTGTTTCTTCCATAATTGTATCAAAGTATCATAATTCTCCTTCCCGGTAAAGGTCTTGATACCATTGTCCGCATAAGTGTGATATACAACATGTCCCCAACCTCCTTCACCTTTGGTTCTTTCATAACCTTCCAGTTTCACATCGGTAGTTACACGGCAGCCCTTATTAAACGGCATTGGAACAAAACTCCGTGCAACACGTATGGGCCCTCTTCCGTTATCAAACGGACCAATATAACTTTCAGCCAAAGGTTTTATAAAAGGCTCTTTCTCTCCGAATTCAGATAAATGTAAACTAAAACGAGGCGTTTCTTCTCCATCAAAATAAAAACGGAAGAGCGGATCACTTGAACTCATATAGCGATGTTGTACAAGATTATAAATACATCCCGGACCATCAACATCAAATATTACCCATTCTCCACGTTGATCCTGGTAAAGACTCCAGTCCCAGTCGGAATTCTTTCCTCTTTTATCAATACTACCTTCATAATGGACAGAGATTCCACGATCTAACAGGGGCAAAGATGCAATATCAACCATTCGAGATATACCATAAGATATACTATCGGTCTGCCAACCCGACTGTGCTACAGAGACTATCGAGCCAATTGCCGACAATGACACAACCCCGAAAACAACAAAACAAACTAAAAAAATACTTCTTTTCATAAGGTGATAAATATAAAATAAAACATGAATCTATCTATAAAATTTAATTCATAAAAGTACGGCAACTTATATAAGCATACAACCACTTTATTATCAAATCAATATACTATTTTAACCTTCAAGCCATCTGTTATCATATTTATTTTCCGGCTTAATCTTTTTTGTATATATATAATAAGGTAATATACTCTTGCCTTAAATAAATAGTAAGAAAAGTATCAGTATATGATAACAAAGCACTTTTTTACATATTTTTTTTGTGCTTACTTTGCAACGTCCATCTTATATGTTATACCTAATTTATTATGAAAATGAAGAAAGTCATTTTGTTTATCACCTTATTCTCCATGATATCATTATTCAGTTACAGTAAAGATCCTGTAAAACAATGGGGACAACTACAAGTAAAAGGTAATCAATTATGCAGCCAAACCGGAGACCCTATTGTATTAAGAGGGGTTAGTTATGGCTGGCACAACCTATGGCCCAGATTTTACAATAAGCAATCTGTGAAATGGTTGAAAAAAGATTGGAAATGTACCGTTTTACGCGCCGCCATGGGAACAGTTATTGAAGACAACTACATTGAAAATCCGGAATTTGCATTAAAATGCATGAATAAAGTGATTAAAGCGGCAATTAAAAACGACCTCTATATAATAATCGACTGGCATACTTATTATCCACAAAAAAAAGAAGCAAAAGCATTTTTCTCAATGATGGCACAGAAATACGGAAAATATCCTCATATTATTTATGAAATATACAACGAACCTATGGAAGACAGTTGGGAAAGTGTGAAAGAATATGCAGCTGATATTATCTCTGAAATACGTAAATATGATCCTGATAATATTATTCTTGTAGGCAGCCCACACTGGGACCAAGACTTACACCTGGTAGCAGAAAGTCCTTTAGAAGGATTCAATAATATAATGTATACCCTCCATTTCTATGCCGCCACTCATAAACAAGAGTTACGGGATAGAGCTGAAGCAGCATGGGAAAAAGGAATTCCCATTTTTGTGTCTGAATGTGCAGGCATGGAATGTACTGGCGATGGCCCATTAGATATACCCGAATGGACTCGTTGGGTAGAATGGCTGGAAAGCAAAAAGATCAGCTGGGTTAACTGGTCCATTTCAGACAAGAACGAAACTTGCTCCATGATTCTTCCGCGAGCAAACAAAAACGGAGGATGGGACGAGTCTTTAATAAAACCTGCGGGACGTCAAAGCCGTAAGTTTATCCGACAATACAACTCACATATTTATAAAAATAAAGAATGATAAAATAATATCAGTTTTAGGCAAATAACGTCAATAATTTACATTCCTTATTTACTAGCTTTGCATCAATAATAAATGTACGAGATTTTATACTAAAGTTAATTTTAAATTTGATAAAAATGAAAAAGAATCTCTTTTCTTTTCCCCGCTCAAAAGTGCGGATGCTAAAAGGATCAAAAGGAGTCTGGCTCTTTTTGATTATGTTCTGGATGATAAATACAGCTGCATCAGCAGCAGGTATTGAAATTAAAGGTACTGTAACAGACAGTAAAGGTGAACCTCTTCCCGGAGTTAATATTGTTGAGTTAGGAGTTAAAAAAAACAACGGTACCATCAGTGATTTAAATGGTAAATATACTATAACAGTAGAAAGCCAAAAATCTGTTCTTCAGTATACTTTTATCGGTTATAAAACAACAGAAGTCACTGTAGGAAACCGTAAAACAATCAATGTTTCACTCAAAGATGATACTCAATCTTTGGATGAAGTAGTAGTTATCGGCTATGGTACAATGAGGAAAAAAGATTTATCCGGAGCCGTTGCTTCTATTAAAAGTGATGACTTGATGCTTGGTAACCCGACCAGCATCTCCCAAGCCCTACAAGGAAAATTAGCTGGTGTACAAGTAAACCAGAGTGACGGTGCTCCCGGTTCAGGTGTAAGTATCACCATCCGTGGCGCTAACTCATTCTCTACAAATTCACAACCACTTTACATTGTCGACGGTATTCCGTTTGAGGTAGGAGATACTCCAAGCAGTAAAGCCAATGAGGGCAACAACTCCACCACTAATCCTCTTTCATTGATCAATCCTAATGACATCGAATCAATCGATATTTTAAAGGATGCTTCTGCAACAGCCATTTACGGTTCTCGCGGAGCGAATGGTGTCGTATTGATTACCACTAAAAGAGGTCGTGCCGGAGACGCTAAAGTTGAGTTCTCGGCCAATTTCGGACTTTCCAAAATAGCCAAAATGGTTAAAATGCTGGATGCTTACACCTATGCTAATTATGTAAATGAGGGTGTAATCAATGGAGCTGCTTATGACAATCTTCCTTATTCATACCTTCCTTACCGTGGTAAATGGAACTACCGTCGCGACGAGAACGATAAAATCGTTCCCAATTCCGGTAAATACTATGCTTCACCGGAAGATTATCTCAATCCGGGTTATCGCGAAGACGAATACGGCAATAAAGAATGGGTAGAAGGCACCAACTGGATGGACGAGATCTTACAAGATGCATTAACACAGGAATACAATCTTAGTGTATCAGGAGGAAATGAAAAGAGCAACTATGCATTTTCAGGCAACTATACAGACCAGACAGGTATTATCAAGAATTCTGGTTATGAACGTTTTGCTGTTCGTGCCAACATCGGAAGCCATGTGAAACCCTGGTTAAATACGGGACTAAATATCAACTTCACCCGTTCGTTAACTAAGTTTGCCAAGTCAAATTCTTATGATTATAGTATCATCCGTTCTGCCATGCTTTATTTACCGACATTATATGTAGGAGACAAGACAGAAGATGATTCTTATGCATGGTTGTCAGCCAATCCACGTACATACGTTAATACAGCTAAAGATGAGCTGAAGTCAATCAATGTATTTACTTCTGCGTTTGCCGAGATTAAAATCCTCGACTGTTTGAAATTCCGTCAGAATCTAGGTATCAGTTATTCAGTAAACGATCGTGCAAGTTACTACAATCGTGAAACAGGAGAAGGTAAAGCATCTAACGGACGTGCTGGTAAGAGTGATAACTTCTGGCAGAACTTAACAGCAGAATCATTGGTTACTTTCGATAAGACATTTAACAAGTTACATCATCTCAATGTAGTAGCCGGTTTCACTTACGAAAAATCGGACTGGGGTGGAAAAACAATGAATGCATCCAACTTCCCGACTGACATCACACAAGACTTCGATATGAGTCAGGCATTAAATATTGAAACACCGGCCAGCTATCGAGGACAAGCAGTTCTAGTCTCTTTATTAGGACGTGCCAACTACACATTCAAGGATCGTTATATTTTCACAGCATCATTCCGTCGTGACGGTTCAAGTCGTTTCGCTCCGGGAAATAAATTCGCGAACTTCGCTTCAGGAGCAGTAGCATGGACTATATCGGAAGAAGAATTCATCAAAAACCTGAATATATTCAGTAACTTAAAGTTGCGACTCAGCTACGGTCAAACCGGTAATCAAGCTATCAGCAGTTACCAGACTATCGCTTCACTTGCACCATCCAATTACCCTCTGGACGGAACATTAAGCAGCGGATTTGCAGGACAAACTTACAAAGGTCCTTTGAATGATAAACTCAAATGGGAAACAACCGACCAATATAATGTCGGGCTCGACATGGGATTCTGGAATAATAGAATTAGTTTATCCGCTAACTATTATTACAAGAAAACCAATGCCCTGCTACAAAATGTATCTATACCGAACAGTACCGGTTATACTACAATGTGGACGAATTTCGGCCATGTAAAAAACAAAGGACTTGAACTAACTGGTAAAATCATTGCATTAGACAAAAAAGACTGGAGTCTAGACTTCGACGGCAACATCTCTTTTAATAAAAATGAAATCGGAGGTTTAACAGCTGACCAATATGCTAACCAATTATGGTATAGTGCCAAAGAAGTATTTCTGCAAAGAAACGGACTACCTATCGGAACAATCTTCGGCTATATAGAAGACGGCTTCTATGATAATATAGCAGAAGTCCGTGCAGATCCAATATATGCCAAAGCATCTGATGATGAGGCTCGCAGAATGATCGGTGAAATCAAATACTTGGACAAAAACAATGACGGAAAAATAACGTCAGAAGACCGCGCCATCATCGGTGATACCAATCCTGACTTTATTTACGGTTTGAACGCCAATTTGCGATGGAAGAATCTGACTTTGGGATTGTTCTTCCAAGGAACTCATGGAAATGATATTTTTAACGGGAACTTGACTAATATCGGAATGAGTAGTATTGCAAACATCACTCAAGATGCTTATGATTCACGCTGGACACCAGAGAATGCAGCTAACGCCAGATGGCCTCGCGTCACTACTGCAATGACTCGTGACATGAAACTCTCCGATCGTTATGTAGAAGATGGTTCTTACTTCAGACTAAAAACAATCAACTTAAACTACAATTTCGGTTCAGTCATAAAAGGTATTAGCAATTTGTCTGTTTTCGGTACAGTAACAAACGTATTCACGATTACAGGTTATAGTTGGTTTGATCCGGATGTAAACGCCTTTGGTTCTGACGCTTCTAGAAGAGGAGTTGATATTTTCTCATACCCGAGCAGCAGAACATATTCAATAGGTTTTAAATTAACTTTATAATCTCAAGAAATGATGAAAAAGAAAAATATATTCATATATCTGATGGCATCCAGTCTCCTATTATCCGGAGCAGTAATGACATCATGCGAAAGTATGATCGAAGAAAAGCCTTTCGACTTCATTGTCCCTGAAGATGTTGAGGATTCTGATAATGGTGCCGACATGTGGGTAACAGGAGTATATAATACATTACACGAAGCCATGTTCAGATACGGTAGTTTCCCACGACCGCTGGATTATGACTGTGACTATATTTCCGGTGCAGTATGGCAGTTCAGCCAGTTTGGAAGCGGTAACTTCCAGGGAGGTGACGGACAGGCCGATGTACTTTGGACCGGAATGTACTCGTTGATTAACCGGGCAAATATAGCGGTCTCTGAAATCAATAAGATGCAGAATGTATCGGAAGAATTTAAAAAGAATGCATTAGGAGAATGTTATTTTCTTAAAGCATGGGCATATTTCTACTTGGTACGTGCTTATGGAGCTATCCCTATTTATTCGGTCAGTGTAAACGAATCCGGACAATATACTAACAATCCGCGTATTCCGATTGCACAGGTCTACACAGAAACAATCATACCTTTGCTTAAAGATGCTAAAGATATGATTTATAAAAACACAGATAATGGCTTTAAACCCGGAAGAGTCTGTGCTGCAACTGCAGCAGGTTTGTTAGCCAAAGTATATGCAACTATCGGTTCTGCTTCCATGTCTACCGGAGAACAAATAACAGTAAAAACCGGTGCACCGTTTGTTATGCAGAATGTAAATGGTACTATGACCAAAGTGTATACAGAACCTGTTCCGACAACATTCTCCAAGGATCAAGTTGCCGGTTACGAAAGCTTTTCTTCTCAAGAATATTACAGACTGGCCTACGAAGTTGCGGGAGATGTAATCGGAGGAGAATATGGGACACACAAACTTGAGGACTATGATTTGATTTGGTCTCCTTCCGGCAAAACTTGTAGTGAACACTTATTCGGTTTACAAACTAAATCCGGTGATGAATTATACGGTACACTATTCAGCTCGCACTACTGTGGCAGACTCAATGCAGCAGGAAACATAGACAATAGTTTAACGGTAGGATGTAGAAAACACTGGTATCTATTGTTTGAAGAAAAAGACTACCGCGTGGACAAAGGAGTGTTGCATTGTTGGATACGTCAGAACTCCGATACAAGTTGGGGTGGTGGTTCATACTATCCGAACTTCGGGAAATGGCAACGTATGGTTGAAGCCAAAGAGCCTCCGTTCGATAATCCTAAAGTAACCTCCGGATGGAGATGTGATGAAGCAGGTTCAGAACAGTTCTTTGCTTTCACCACTAAATATTCACAACAAATAGCCGATCAGACTCAACCTCGTACAGATGCCAATTACCCATTTTTACGTTATGCTGATGTTGTTCTAATTTTTGCAGAAGCAGCTAATGAATTAAATGGTCCGACAAAAGAATCGGTAGACGCTTTAAATGATGTCCGCACCCGTAGTAACGCAACAGGTAAAGAACTGGCAAACTTTACAGATAAAACCAGCCTGCGTTCTGCAATCCTTGAAGAACGTGCAATGGAATTAGCCTTGGAAGGCGATCGTCGTTGGGATTTAATACGTTGGGGAATTTATTTGCAGGCAATGAATGCTCTAGGCGGAATGGATGAAGCCAATAACGTAAAACAACGTTCCAGTAAACATCTGCTATTCCCGATTCCGACTCTTGAAATCCTGACGAACCAAGGAATTAATGAGAATAATCCTGGCTGGGATTAATCACTTATAACCATGTAATAAAACAGATTATGAAGAAAATAAAATATTTTGCAATAATCGCAGCATCCATATTTGCTTTAACATCCTGTACGGATATTGTTGAAGTCGACGATCTGAAAGCCAAAGAAAACAAACCGTCAACAGGTGCTCCGACTGTAGACAAAGTTGTTTTGGCAACAGATGCTGAATTTCCCATTGAGGGAGCGAATTTCGAACAAGTAGTACGAATTGAGGGAACAAATCTCGGAGACATCACCTCTCTAAAATTCAATGATATCGAAGTGGACAGCAAGGAGGTATATTCGACCTACAATATGCTTCTCGCACCTATTCCCCGTGCACTTCCTAAAGAAGTGACAAACACGATTTATATTACAACCAAACACGGAGAACTAAGTATTCCTTTTGTTGTTTCCATCCCTGATTTAACAATCAATGGACTCAAGAATGAATTTACCCAACCAGGAGATACGACAGTTATTACAGGTGACAACTTTGACCTTTACGGTATTACAATCGAAGAAGCAATTGTTAATCTAGGTAATTTACCGGTAAATGTAATCGATGCCACTCGTACAGAACTGACAATAGAAATCCCGGCAAATGCCACTCCAAAATCTACCCTTACTATAAAAGGAGCCAATATGGATGAAGCATACAAGCTCACATACATGGATCCGGGAGTATCTCAACTTTTTGATTTCAATAATTGGCCGGGAAGCGGTGCTTTTACACATTCCAGCCAATTCCCTGATGCCCCGAAAAATTTCTTATGTGACGGCACATTAGAAGGACAACCGGAACCATTAGTAGAAGGAGGAAAATATATTCGATTCAATAATTCCGTGAACGCTTGGGGATGGATGGTGATGTGGGCCGGATATATTACTGTACCAGCAGAAGTAGCCGCAGATCTTTCATCATACGATTTAAGATTTGAAATCTGTACTGGAGCTAAATTCCCGATATCAGCCCAAGCGCGTATCATCTTAGGAGATTATGGATGGTATCCTTCCAAAGGAGGAATTCCGGTCAATACTTATGGCGGATGGCAAACAGTACGGATCAGTGCTGACACAGAATCATTGTTGCCCAGTTCCATCGATCCCAGTACCAACACAGCTTTCAAAATCATATTCTCTCCTGAATCTGCACAGGATTTTGATTTAAGTATGTGTAATTTCAGATTTGTTCATAAGTAAAAATAAAAAAGGGAACGCTTTAATATGGGCGTTCCCTCATAATCAAAAAGATTCGATTTATGCTAAAAGACTTATTTTCATTAGTAACGATTGTAGCACTTCTATTTTCATCTTGTTCCAAATCAGACGAAGAAGAAAATAGTGATGAGCCTCAACCAACCAAACAAACAGCTTATTTTGGAGTTAACCTGTCAGGAGCTGAATTTGGGAATGTGTATCCGGGGGTGGATGGTACCCACTATGGTTATCCCACAGAAAAAGACTTGGATTACTTTAAAGCCAAAGGCCTTTATCTGGTACGTTTTCCTTTTCGTTGGGAACGCATACAACCCACAATGAATGGGGAATTAAATGCAACAGAGCTGGCAAAAATGAAGAAATTCGTCAAAGCCGCTGAAGATAGAAACATACAGATACTTCTGGATATGCATAACTTTGGAAGATATTGTGTATATTGCGACGGTCAAAGTTCACAAAATAATCAATATGCAATCATTGGTAATGCACGATGCACTGTTGACAATTTCTGTGACGTATGGAAGAAACTGGCAAAAGAGTTTAAAGACTATAAAAATATCTGGGGTTACGACATCATGAATGAGCCCTACGAAATGCTGGCATCGACACCATGGGTTAACATAGCCCAAGCCTGCATTAATGCCATCCGCACTATAGATACTAAAACGACCATCATAGTTAGCGGAGACGAATTCAGCTCTGCCAGACGATGGAAAGAATGCAGTGATAATCTGAAAACTCTTACAGATCCAAGTAATAACCTGATATTCCAGGCACATATATATTTCGATTCGGATTCTTCCGGAAACTATAATAAAGGATATGATGAAGATGGTGCAACCATTCAAACAGGAGTGGCTCGTTTGAAACCTTTTGTTGACTGGCTGAAAGAGAATAATAAACGTGGATTCGTCGGTGAATATGGTATACCTGATACTGACGGTCGTTGGGTAGATATTCTTGATGCAGCACTTAAATATCTACAAGAAAATGGAATAAACGGAACTTACTGGTCTGCCGGTCCACGATGGGGTGATTATCCCTTATCTGTCCAACCGACCAATAATTACACACAGGATCGTCCGCAATTAAGCACACTCCTGAAATATAAAAGTACACAACAATAATCAGAATAAATACTGTCCATGAGAACTCGAATCATCACTATTATCACTTTACTGCTATCTACTCCAATGGTTATTGCACAAAAATCAATGGATGAGATAGACAGAGAAAGCTTTGCAGCAAAGCTATCTCCAATGGAAGTAAAAGGTATACAGATGACTGAAACAGGAAATATTCCTCTTGTCAGAGATACTCCTGCAAACATCTTTTTGGACGGAACCTGGCAACTGGCAGAAGGAGGAACTGAAAAAGAACGTTTACATACTATCTGGACAGATCAAATACCTGCCTATGTGCCTGGTAGTATTCACACCGCATTAGTAGAAAATGGAATCATACCCGATCCATACATCGGACAGAATGACTCTATTGCAGAAAAACAATCTTACAAAACATGGTGGATGAAGCGGGAGTTCGAACTAGACTCCCCCTCATCTCACTCTATATTATCTTTTGGCGGAATCGCTAACAAATGTACAATATGGCTCAATAGAAAACTTTTGGGAACACACGAAGGTATGTTCGGAGGGCCCGATTTTTCAATAGGTAACTATTTAAAGAATAAAAATACTCTCATAGTAAAACTAGAAGCCATTCCTCAAATGTTTCTGGGCAACTGGCCTCCCAACGCAAATGAAAGTTGGAAATATACAGTTGTATTCAATTGCGTTTATGGATGGCATTATGCACAAATCCCATCATTAGGAATCTGGCGTAGTGTTCAATTAAAAGAACAAGCCGCAGTAGAAATAGAATCACCCTTCATCGCTACTCGTTCGCTCGATGGTCAAATGCGCTTAACTCTTGATCTGCATAAAAAATCATCTCCATTAAAAGGAGTATTATATGCAGAAGTATCTCCCAAGAACTTCAAAGGAATAACACAATATTATCGTTTCGACATAAATAGTCAGAAAAAACAGGAAACTTTATCTTTAGACTTTCAAATCAAAGATCCGCATCTTTGGTGGCCCAATGACAGAGGAGAACAATCACTATACGACCTCAATCTATTCTTCATTCCACAAAAAGGAAAGACCGCCCATGCAAAAACGTCGTTCGGTATACGGACTATTGAGATGAGACCATTAATTGATGGTGCTAAAGAAGATTATTATAACTGGACATTTGTCATCAATGACAAGCCGATGTTTATAAAAGGAACAGGCTGGTGCACTATGGATGCATTAATGGACTTCTCAAGAAATAAATATGAACATTTACTCCAAATAGCCCAAAGCCAGCACATACAAATGCTAAGAGCTTGGGGAGGGGGAATGCCCGAAACTGATGATTTTTACGAATTATGCGACAAATATGGTATTTTAGTCATGCAAGAATGGCCAACGGCCTGGAATAGCCATAACACGCAACCGTACGCTATGCTGCAAGAAACAGTGGAAAGAAATACCAAACGATTAAGAAATCACCCTTCTCTTATCATGTGGGGAGCAGGAAATGAATCGGATAAACCATTCGGACCTGCAATTGATATGATGGGACGACTAAGCATTGAACTTGACGGAACACGTCCCTTCCATCGCGGGGAGGCCTGGGGAGGTAGTCAGCACAATTACAACTGCTGGTGGGACGATGCCCATCTTAATCATAACTTAAATATGACCGCTCCTTTTTGGGGAGAATTTGGGATAGCATCATTACCTCACATCGAGACAGTGCGTAGATATTTGGATGAGGAAAAAGAAGTGTGGCCTCCCCAAAGGAGCGGTAATTTCACACACCACACTCCTATCTTCGGAACAATGAGAGAAATGGAAAAGCTCGTTCAATATTCCGGTTATTTTATGTCGAAGGATTCGCTGGCTTCTTTCATACTCGGATCACAGTTAGCACAAGTAGTAGGAGTGCGCCATACATTAGAACGGGCACGCACATTATGGCCTCATACTACCGGAGCACTTTATTATAAGATGAACGATAACTATCCCGGCGTATCATGGTCATGTGTAGATTATTATGGTATCATCAAACCTGTCCACTATTTTGTGCAAAAGTCTTTTGCTCCGCTAGCGGCAGTCATGCTATTTGACCGCAGCAATCTTTCCAGTCAAGAAGTCAGTCTTCCTGTCTATCTACTCGACGATTGCCAAATATTGGAGAAAGAGCCTTATCAGGTCAAAGTGTCTATATACAATGCACTACTAGACACTGTTGCCACCCATACTTTTAACGGCACTGGCGATGAGAATGTTGTCAAAAAATTAGGAGAAATAAGTCTGAATAGAGAACAAACCAAATCGACCATGTTATTCTTTGTCTTGGACATAATCAAAGACAACAAGAATATGTATCGGAATTATTACTTTACCAATTACGAAGTACGTCCGGGCTCCATCTTATCAATGCCCCAGACAGAAATAAAAATGGAACGCACAGGTAATATAGTGACTTTAACAAATACAGGAAAGTACCCCGCTATCGGAGTGCACATAGAAGCACCAGAAAAGATGGATCAACTTATCGTTTCAGAGAACTATATATGGCTTAATCCACAGGAATCAAAAATATTAAAAATAAATTTGGAATCTCCAGTTATTGTAAAAGGCTGGAACCTTCAATCACCCTATTAAACAGAACATTATGAAAAAAGTTTTTATTTCGGCTTTTCTACTACTCAGCCTTCTTACTCTAAATGGATGTAAAAGTAATCAACCTCCAGTAAAAGAGACAGGTGAACCTTACGGAGTAAACTTGGCATGTGCTGACTTCGGTTCATCCTTTCCCGGGGAATATAATAAAGACTATACCTACCCGACAGACCAGGACCTCGAATATTGGCAAAAGAAAGGGCTGAAACTTATCCGGTTGCCATTCAAATGGGAACGGCTACAACTTGACTTAAAAGGACCGTTAAACCAACATGACCTCAATAAAATGAAAGAACTGGTCAGAGCTGCAGAGAAACGCGATATGGTGGTTCTTCTTGACTTACATAATTACTGTCGCCGTTACATGAACAACGAACATACCCTCATTGGAAATAACGGATTAACGATCGGAGACTTGGCTTCTTTCTGGCAAGCTATCGCTAAAGAATTCTCGACTTTTAAAAACATATATGGTTATGGGCTAATGAACGAGCCACATGATCTGACCCCGGAAACCAGCTGGTTCGACATGGCGCAAGCGTCCATCAATGCCATTCGGGAAGTCGACACAAATACTCTTATCATGGTAGGCGGCAATGACTGGTCATCAGCAGAGCGCTGGATTGAACAGAGTGATACACTCAAATATTTAAAAGACCCGGCTAATAACCTTGCTTTTGAAGCTCATGTATATTTTGACAAGGATGCATCCGGTACCTACAAATATTCATACGAAGAGGAAGAATGTTATCCGGAGAAAGGTATCGACCGGGTAAAACCATTTGTAGAATGGATCAAACAAAATAAATTCCATGGTTTTATCGGAGAATATGGAATTCCCGACAATGATCCCCGTTGGAATGAAACCCTCGACTTATTCTTGGGATATTTACAAGAAAACGGAATCAATGGTACATATTGGGCTGCGGGTCCGTGGTGGGATAGCTATTTCATGGCAATCACCCCCAAAGACGGGAAAGACAGACCGCAAATGCCTATCATTGAGAAATATACAAGTACTTTAAAAAAATAGAATTATGTTCAAAAGGTTCTCCATCTGCTACATTTTATTTATGTTTTATTTAACTGGAATTTCTGCTCAAGAAGACCGGTGGACAGGAAATGCCACGAATCTATCCAAAGGAAATTTAAGGGTAAATTCTTCAGGACGTTATCTGGAATACACCGATGGAACTCCTTTTCTCTACATAGGAGATACAGCATGGGAACTCATTAGCCGTTTAAATGACAAAGAAACAGAGCAATATCTGGAGAATCGTAGAGAAAAAGGATTTACCGTAATACAAACGGTAATCCTGGATGAATTAGATGACATGAATGTTTCATCTAACGGAGGACCCAAGTTAATTGACGGCAATATTGACAAACCCGCTCCTGACTACTTCACCCATGTAGACAAAGTTATTTCTCTGGCTGCAGTCAAAGGCTTATACATAGCTCTACTACCAACCTGGGGGGATAAGGTAGACAAACAGTGGGGAAAAGGACCAGAGATTTTTACTCCGGAGAATGCATATAAATACGGCAAATGGTTAGGAGAACGCTATATGAACGCTCCCAATCTGATATGGGTAATAGGAGGTGATCGAAGTGGAGACGGAAAGAACTTTGCCATTTGGAATGCATTAGCGACTGGTATTAAAAGTGTAGACAAAAACCATTTGATGACTTATCATCCTCATGGAGAGCACTCATCCTCGTTCTGGTTTCACAATGCTTCCTGGTTGGATTTCAATATGTGTCAATCCGGACACGCACAACAAGATTTCGCAATCTATCAACGTCTGCTTTTGCCCGATTTAAATAAGGAACCACACAAGCCATGCATGGACGGAGAACCCAGATATGAAAATATTCCGATCAATTTCAAAAAAGAAAATGGAAGATTTGGAGATGATGATATCCGCCATACACTTTACCAAAGTATGTTCAGCGGAGCTTGTGGATATACATACGGCTGTAATGATATATGGCAGATGTTTGATACCGGACGTGAGCCTAAATGTGACGCCGACACTCCATGGTACCAATCAATGGATAAACAAGGAGCCTGGGATTTAATTCACTTTCGCAGATTATGGGAGAAATTTGATTTTACTCAAGGAAAAAACCTACAAACCATCTTTGGCGATGTACCTTTAGAAAATAAAAACTACCCTGTAGCATTCGGCAATAAAGACTATTTATTAGTATATTTTCCACAAGGTGGAGAGAGAACCATTTATTTGCCTTCAATGAATACGCCCAAACGGTCTCTAAAGTGGATGAATCCTCGCAATGGAAAAATCACATTCTATCAATATACAACAACAGATACCATTCCCATATCCTCTCCCACAAAAGGAAAAGGAAATGACTGGGTTTTAATTATAAAATAATTAACCGAAAAAAATAACAATAGAATATGAAAAGTAATAGATTAGAAGAACTAACACAAAATTATGAAGCTCTTATCAACCGAAAAAATGAGATATGCAGCAATAGCAACGGTATATACAAACGTTACTACTACCCTGTATTAACAGCAGAACATGCACCACTCATCTGGAAATATGATTTTGATGAAAAACAAAATCCATTCATGGAAGAAAGAATTGGCATCAATGCTGTAATGAATACGGGAGCCATCAAAATCAATCATAAATACTATCTTGTGGCGCGCGTTGAAGGAGCAGACCGAAAATCATTCTTTGCAGTAGCAGAGAGTAATAGTCCTGTAGACGGATTTCGTTTCTGGGATTATCCGATAGAAATGCCGGAGACAGACATTCCCGATACCAATATGTATGATATGCGCCTGACCGCACATGAAGATGGCTGGATTTATGGTATTTTTTGTGCGGAACGCAAAGATGCAAACGCTCCAGCCGGTGATTTGTCTTCCGCAGTAGCCGTAGCAGGTATTGCACGAACAAAAGATCTGAAAACATGGCAACGCTTGCCGGACCTAAAATCTCCGAGCCAGCAACGCAACGTAGTGCTTCATCCGGAATTTGTGAACGGGAAGTACGCACTGTATACCCGTCCCCAAGATGGTTTCATTGACGCCGGCAATGGAGAAGGTATCGGATGGGCACTCATCGATGATATCTGTCATGCAGAAATAAAAGAGGAAAAGATCATCAATAAACGGTTTTATCATACGATCAAGGAAGTGAAAAACGGAGAAGGGCCACACCCTATTAAAACCCCACAAGGATGGTTACATCTGGCACATGGTGTAAGAGGATGCGCAGCCGGACTACGCTATGTATTATACTTATATATGACTTCCTTAGAAGATCCGACACAGATTATTGCCGAGCCTGCAGGTTATTTCATGGCCCCCATTGGAGAGGAAAGAATCGGTGATGTATCGAATGTATTATTCTCAAACGGATGGATTGAAGATGATAATGGAAAGGTTTATATCTATTATGCGTCTTCTGACACACGTCTTCATGTAGCTGAATCAACAGTAAGCCAACTTGTAGATTATTGCCTGCACACACCAACTGACGGTTTCCGTTCTATAGAATCTGTGAAGCGGATCATTACTATGGTAAATCATAATAAACAATACCTGAAACAATAAATACATCACCATGGAAAACATAAAACTAAGAGAAAAAATCGGGTATGGATTAGGAGATGCTGCTTCTTCCATGTTTTGGAAGTTATTCACAATGTATCTGCTATTCTTCTACACAGACGTGGTAGGTATCTCTTCGGCTGTGGTAGGGACGATGTTCCTTATCACACGCGTCTGGGATACTTTCCTCGATCCGTTTGTTGGAATATTAGGCGATCGGACAAGCTCACGCTGGGGTAAATTCCGCCCCTACCTACTATGGGTAGCCATACCATTCGGCATCTGTGGTATACTGACCTTCTCCTCTTTTGGAGATAACATGACTACCAAAATAATATTTGCTTATGCCACATACACCCTTATGATGATGGTATATTCATTAATCAATGTTCCATACGCATCTCTATTAGGAGTAATGTCTGCCAATCCGCAAGTACGCACAGAGTTTTCCTCCTACCGCATGACATTTGCTTTTGGAGGAAGTATTCTGGTACTATTCCTCATTGAGCCACTGGTCGATATATTCAGTAAAATGAAGATAACGGAGAATATACCCGATATCGCTTTCGGCTGGCAAATGGCTGCAGTCGTATTTGCGATTATGGCTAGTGGAATGTTCTTATTAACTTTTCTATGGACAAAAGAAAGAGTGCAGCCCATAAAAGAAGAAAAAGGGTCGCTGAAAGAAGATCTGAAAGATCTGGGCAGAAACAAACCCTGGTGGATTCTTTTATGTGCAGGAATCATGGCATTAGTTTTCAATTCTCTTCGTGACGGTTCCGCTGTATTCTATTTCAAATATTATGTAGACAGCTCCGATACATTCTCTTTCTCACTCATGAACAGTGCCATTACTCTAATTACTATCTACTTGGTATTAGGCCAAGCAGCCAATATTCTCGGAATCATGTTTGTGCCATCCTTGACCAAGAGAATCGGTAAAAAGAAAACTTATTTTATGGCAATGGTTGGCGCTACCATTCTAAGCGTTTTATTCTACTTCCTTCCTAAAGATTTTATCTGGGGAATTCTTTGTTTACAGGTCTTAATAAGTATCTGTGCGGGTATTATTTCTCCCTTGTTATGGTCTATGTATGCAGATATATCAGATTACTCCGAATGGAAAACCGGAAGACGTGCAACCGGTCTGATATTTTCTTCTTCGTCCATGTCTCAAAAGTTCGGTTGGACTATTGGAGGTGCTTTGACCGGATGGTTACTAGCTTATTTCGGTTTCAAAGCAAATGTAATTCAATCTGACTTTGCTCAAACCGGCATTTGTATGATGATGAGTATTTTCCCGGCAATTGCCACCATGCTATCAGCATTCTTCATTTCACGTTATCCGTTAAATGAAAAAAGACTCTATGAGATATCAACAGAACTCGAAGAAAGAAGAAAAAAGTAAATTCATCAATAACCAACTAACCAATATGGCACATATTCCAATTCTGTCCTATTTGTATTTACTATTGGGTATAACCCTATTCTCATGTGCACCTCAAAAGTTAAAAACGCCATTTGAACTAAAATGTGAGAATATGCCCGTTCCTATAGGAGTGGATACTCAAACTCCCAGACTCTCCTGGAAATTTCCGCTGCTCGAGGAAGATAGTATTAACAGAGTTGAAATATGGCTATCAACAGACAGTACTCAATTATCAGACTGTCAGTCCAGTTATTGGAACAAATCCATCATAGGAGCTCCTATAAGAGTCTCCTATGATGGACAACCATTAGATTCATATACGACTTATTATTGGAAAATAGGCTATCAAACCGCCTCCAAACAGAAAACTACATTTTCCCCTATATCCTCCTTCACAACAGGATGTTTATCACCCGATGACTGGAAAGGGAAATGGATTACTGACAGACATGACATCACATACCGTCCGGCACCCTATTATAGAAAGAGCTTCCAATTAGACAAAACAATCGAACAAGCTTTACTCACTATTGCATCGGCAGGCCTGCATGAGCTCTCTATCAACGGGAAACGGGCAGGAAATCATTTCCTAGACCCTATGTATACACATTTCGACAAACGTATTCTATCAGTCACTCATGATGTTACCTCATTACTGTCTATGGGTGAGAATGTTATGGGAGTACAATTAGGTAATGGATGGTACAATCATCAATCCACAGCCGTATGGTTTTTCGACAAGGCTTCATGGAGAAATCGTCCCAGATTCACAGCACAACTACATCTGCGTTTCACAGACGGAACAACAGAATATCTGGGTACTGATTCAACCTGGCAAACAACTGACAGCCCGGTTACTTTCAACAGTATTTATACAGCCGAACATTATGATGCACAGAAAGAAGTAACAGGCTGGGACTCCCCCGGATTCAACGCTACCGGATGGTATCATGCACAAGAAACCGAATCGCCTACGGAAACGATCAAATCACAAGTTATGCATCCGATTCGTGAAACAGCCCGCTATACAGCAACTCAATGTAAAAAAATAAATGACAGCTGCTACGTCTATTATTTCCCCAAAAACATTGCAGGTGTCACCGAGCTAAAAGTGAAAGGAAAAAAAGGAACAAAACTGCGCCTGAAACATGGGGAACTTTTAGACAAAAACGGTATGGTAAACATGGCAAATATAGATTATCACTACCGGCCGACAGACGACAGCGATCCTTTTCAGACAGACATCGTCATTCTTAGCGGAAAGCAAGATAGATTCATGCCCAAATTCAACTACAAAGGTTTTCAGTTTGTAGAAGTCTCATCATCTGACCCTATTCAATTATCCGACGAAAATCTTATTGCAGTAGAAATGCACAGTGATGTTCCAACCATCGGCTACTGGTCCTCGTCATCCGATCTGCTAAACAAAATATGGGAAGCCACTAACAGTTCCTATTTAGCCAACTTGTTCGGTTACCCGACTGACTGCCCTCAACGGGAAAAAAATGGCTGGACAGGAGACGCACATATTGCCATAGAAACAGGATTATACAATTTTGATGGTATCTCTATATATGAGAAATGGATGAACGATTTCTGTGATGAGCAAAAAGACAACGGAGTACTCCCATGTATCATTCCAACTTCTGTATGGGGCTATGATTGGGCCAACGGAGTTGACTGGACGAGTGCTGTCGCCATTATCCCCTGGGAAATTTATCGTTTTTACGGAGATGCCACATTACTCCGGTATATGTACGAACCAATCAAAAAATATGTCTCCTATATAGAATCCATATCAACCAATCATCTTACAGACTGGGGATTGGGAGACTGGGTACCTGTACACTCAAAAAGTAATATAACCTTGACTTCCTCTATCTATTATTATACGGACGTCTGTATTCTGGCAAAAGCAGCCAAACTTCTCGGATATACAAAAGATGCATCCTATTATAACACGTTGGCACAAAAAATAAAAAATGCCATCAACAACAGTTTTCTCAATAAGGAAACAGGAATATATGCAGAGGGAACACAGACAGAACTTGCCATGCCATTATATTGGGGAATCGTTCCAGAAGAAGATAAAAAGAAAGTTGCTGCCAAACTACATGAATTGGTAGAAAAAGACGATTATCATCTGGATGTCGGTTTATTAGGAAGCAAGGCTCTACTTTCTGCCCTGTCAGATAACGGATATGCGGAAACAGCTTATAAAGTCGCATCACAAGACACCTACCCTTCTTGGGGCTACTGGATCAAACAAGGAGCTACAACTCTACATGAAAATTGGCGGACAGATGTCGTTATTGATAACTCATATAACCATATTATGTTCGGAGAAATTGGAGCATGGCTATACAAAGGACTGGGAGGGATTCAGATCGATGAAAAACATCCCGGATTCAAGCATGTTCTGCTAAAACCTTTCTTTCCGTCAGACATGAATGAACTTACCATACGCTATAATACTCCCTATGGTTGGTTAAATATCAACTGGGTTCGTCAAACTAATGACTGCATCCGTTATACAATCGATATCCCGGCAGAAACTTCTGTAACATTTGTTCCTTTTACAATGCCAGAACCCCAAAAATCTATAACTTTACAAGCCGGAAAACATTCACTTGAACTTGATTTTATTCACCAATTAATCAATCAACGATAACTTATGTACAAAAGAATCACCTTATTCACATTCATTTGCCTGCTCGCTTTAGCAGGAATAGCCCAAAATAAAGACACTTATACCATTTTATTATCCGGAGCATCTTTTGCCGAACCTAACAATAAGTGGTTTGAAATGGGATGTCGTGCCCTTCACGCCATCCCCATCAATCGAGCTGTAAGTGCAGAATCTATTGCTCACACTGCAAATAAAATGCTGGACGGCACTCTCTATACCCCGGAAGAGTTCGATAACATTGATGTATTTGTCTTGATGCAAGTACATGAAAAAGACGTATATAACGAAGCAAACTTAAAAGAGAACTACAAGGATTATAAAACTCCTTTTGATGCTTCCGACTATGCCGTTTGCTATGATTATGTCATCAAGCGCTACATATCAGACTGTTATAACCAGAAATTCAATCCAAAATCCAGATATTACAACACTCCTTATGGGAAACCTGTTTCTATTGTCTTATGTACTCATTGGCATGACAGTCGTCCTATATTCAACACTTCGGTCCGAAAACTGGCAGAAAAATGGGGATTCCCAGTAGTAGAATTCGACAGATACATCGGATTCTCCAAAAAACAGAAACATCCGGTTACAGGAAAACAATATAGCCTAATTTACACTGGGGATTCACAAAAGACTCATGGAGAAGTATTTGGATGGCATCCGCCACATGGAGAACATTCATTTATTCAACAGCGCATGGCTGCACTCTTTGCCGATACGCTTCGTAAGATATTGCTTCCCAAAGAATATATCAATGAATAATCACCAAATACTCATCGGATGAAAAAACTTCTATCATTAACAGTTTGCTTGCTATTTGTCCTATCACAAATGATGGCACAGCTTTCCGTACCTTCTTTCTTTTCAGACCACATGGTGCTGCAACGTGAGAAGCCAATCAATATATGGGGCACAGCCAGTGCCGGCGAGCGAATTAGCGTAACATTAGGAAATGCTCAAAAGAGTACCCGAACCGATAAAAATGGGAAATGGTCAGTCAGCCTGCCCCCTATGCAAGCCGGTGGACCGTATACTCTAAATATGAAAAGCCCCAAGCAGACTTTATCATTTACAGATATTTTAATCGGTGAAGTATGGATCTGTAGCGGACAGTCAAATATGGAGTTTCGTCTGCGTAGCGCTAATCATGCTACCGAAGAAGTCGCAGCTGCCAATTACCCTCAAATCCGTTCATTCAACGTAATTCAAGAAATGGGGCACACTCCTAAAACCAACTTAAAAGGTAAATGGGAAGTATGTTCACCCGCCTCCGCTTCTGATTTTTCAGCTGTCGGCTATTTCTTTGCACGTGAATTATACCAAAAACTCAATATTCCTATCGGATTCATCAACTCCTCATGGGGTGGTACGGACATCGAAACCTGGATGAGCATGGAAGTGATAGAGCATTTTCCGAAATATGAAAAATCATTAGCCCGTATGCGCTCTTCTGAATTCGAAGAATACATCAAACACAGTGACAAAGTCAAAAAGGAATTCGAACAAGCCATCATAAACGAACCGGGAGAAAAAGAGAAATGGTATTTAGAAAACACCTCTACAGAAAACTGGAAGGAACATATTGTTCCGTCATTATGGTCAAATGAGGAATTATCCGGTATAGATGGAGTTGTATGGTTTACTTATCAGTTTTCCATACCGGTCAACTGTTTAGGACAGGATGCAGAATTGAGTCTCGGTACTATCGATGACGATGACATTACCTGGGTTAACGGACATGAAGTAGGACGAACGGTAGGATATGACCTGAAACGTCTATACAAGATCCCGGCAGAAGTATTAAAGGAACAGAATACCATCACTATTAAAATATCCGACTATCGTGGAGGAGGCGGTCTATATGGTCCTAAAGATGAAGTATACCTGAAAGTCAACAACCGAATTTTCCCTTTGTGTGATAATTGGAAGTATAAAGTTGCAGTATCGAGTGCACAATATGATTATGTAGAATATGGTCCTAACGCTTTTCCTTCTTTGCTGTTCAACGCAATGATTCATCCACTGGTAGGTTTGGGGATGAAAGGGGTAATCTGGTATCAGGGAGAAAACAATGCCGCCCGCGCCAACGAATACATTGATTTATTTCCGGCTTTAATTACAGACTGGAGAAGTAGATGGAATAACGAATTCCCATTTTATTGGGTTCAATTAGCAAACTTCATGTCTCCGGCCAAGCAGCCCTCTGAAAGTCATTGGGCAAACCTGCGGGATACACAGTCGAAGACACTGGCCTTACCACATACAGGACAGGCCGTCATTATAGACATCGGTGAAGAAAATGACATACATCCCCGCAACAAACAAGATGTAGGTAAACGACTTGCTTTGCATGCTCTCCACAATGATTACGGATATAACTCTATTGTTTGCACCGGCCCGATATTCCAGTCGGTAAAAAGAATCGGAGATGCACTGGAGGTCACCTTTAACGCTTGTGACGAGCAACTAGTAGCTCGTAATAAATATGGCTATTTATCAGGATTCGCCATTGCCGGCGCAGATGGAAAATACCAATGGGCACAGGCTAAAATCGAAAACAATAAAGTAATAGTATGGAATAAGGAAATACAGCAACCGGTCTCTGTACGATATGCTTGGGGAGATAATCCCGATGATGCTAACTTATACAACGCAGCCGGTTTGCCTGCCTCGCCTTTCGAAGGACACATCAGCCAATAAACGGCCTACAAAAACAGAAAAAGAATACCGGCAATGAATGTATGATCATCATTTCCGGTATTTTTCATATTTACAGTCCACTCCCTAATCGTCCAGAGACTATATTTTCTCTTTCCGGCGCGTTGTAATTTAAAGATTATCACGTATCTTTGCTTCCTCAAATCATAAATACGAGATATGGCTATTACAATCAAGAAAGTCTCCACAAAGAGAGAACTTAAGAAATTTATCCGTTTCAATTACAGAATGTACAAGGGCAACCCTTACTCTGTGCCTGACCTCTATGACGACATGCTCAACACCTTCAACAAGAAGAAAAATGCAGCATTCGAATTCTGTGAAGCTGATTATTTCCTCGCATATCGGGACGATAAAATAGTAGGACGTGTAGCTGCAATTATCAATAACCAGGCGAACAAGAAGTGGGAATGTAAAAACGTTCGTTTCGGATGGATAGACTTCATCGACGATCCCGAAGTATCATCCGCACTTATCAAAACAGTGGAAGAATGGGGAAAAGAACGGGGTATGACTCATATTGCCGGTCCTCTCGGATTTACTGATTTCGATGCGGAAGGAATGCTGATCGAAGGATTCGACCAGCTTAGCACCATGGCCACTATCTACAACTACCCGTACTATCCGGTACACATGGAAAAACTAGGCTTCGAGAAAGATGCCGACTGGGTGGAATACAAAATCTACATACCGGATGCTATTCCCGACAAACATAAGCGTATCTCCGAACTGATCCAACGAAAATACAACCTTAAGATAAAGAAATATACTTCCGGAAGAAAGATAGCCAAAGACTATGGACAGAAGATTTTCGAACTGATGAACGAAGCATATAGTCCACTTTATGGTTATTCTCCGCTGACACAGCGGCAAATCGACCAATACGTGAAAATGTATCTGCCGATCCTTGACTTACGGATGGTTACACTGATTACTGATGCCAATGATGAACTAGTCTGTGTAGGTATCTCTATGCCATCTCTCGCTGAAGCTTTACAGAAATCAAACGGACGTCTGTTGCCGCTCGGATGGTTCTATCTGTTAAAGGCATTATTCATGAAACGTCGTGCCAAAATGCTTGATCTGCTACTCGTTGCAGTGAAACCGGAATATCAAAATAAAGGTGTTAACGCTTTGTTATTTTCCGATTTAATTCCAGTTTATCAAAAATTAGGTTTTATCTTTGCGGAAAGCAACCCCGAACTGGAACTGAATGGAAAAGTTCAGGCACAATGGGATTACTTTGAGACTCAACAACATAAGCGCCGCCGTGCGTTCATCAAAGAGATAAAATAAAAAAACAGCTATGGAAGAGAACGAATTGATACCTGTAGACAACAACAATGCAGTAGAGTACACTGACGACAACATCCGCCACTTGAGTGACATGGAACATGTACGCACACGCCCCGGTATGTATATCGGAAGGCTGGGCGACGGTGCACATGCCGAAGATGGAATCTATGTCCTCCTGAAAGAAGTAATTGACAACAGTATTGACGAGTTCAAAATGCAAGCCGGTAAGAAAATCGAGATTACCGTTGAAGAAAACCTTCGTGTCAGTGTACGCGACTACGGACGAGGCATCCCACAGGGAAAACTCATCGAGGCTGTCAGCATGCTGAATACCGGTGGTAAATACGACAGCAAGGCATTTAAGAAAAGTGTCGGACTGAATGGTGTCGGTGTGAAAGCCGTCAACGCTTTAAGCTCCCGTTTCGAGGTACGCAGTTACCGCGACGGCAAAGTGCGTATCGCCACTTTCTCAAAAGGAAACTTACTGACCGATGAGACAAAGAATACCGAAGAAGAAAACGGAACTTACATCTTCTTTGAACCGGATAATACACTATTTCTGAATTACTGTTTCAAGCCCGAATTTATTGAGACAATGCTACGTAACTACACGTATCTCAATACGGGGCTTGCTATCATCTATAACGGACACCGTATCTTGTCGCGCAACGGTCTGGTAGACCTTTTGAACGACAACATGACGGCAACCGGGCTTTACCCGATCATCCACCTGAAAGGGGAAGACATCGAAATCGCCTTCACGCATACCGGACAATACGGAGAAGAATATTATTCTTTCGTCAACGGTCAGCATACTACCCAAGGTGGTACGCATCAAAGTGCCTTCAAAGAACACATTGCCCGTACCATCAAAGAGTTCTTCAACAAGAACATGGACTACACCGATATCCGTAACGGATTGGTTGCCGCCATTGCCGTCAATGTGGAAGAACCGATCTTCGAAAGTCAGACGAAAACTAAACTGGGTTCTACCAATATGGTTCCCGGTGGCGTAACGGTCAATAAGTATGTAGGCGACTTTATCAAACAGGAAGTGGACAACTTCCTGCACAAGAATGCGGACATAGCCGAAGTAATTCAACAAAAGATACAAGAATCTGAAAAGGAGCGTAAAGCCATTGCAGGGGTAACGAAACTTGCCCGTGAACGTGCCAAGAAAGCCAACCTGCACAACCGCAAATTGCGTGACTGCCGCATACACCTCAACGACCCGAAAGGCAAAGGACTGGAGGAAGACTCCTGCATCTTTATCACCGAGGGAGACTCTGCAAGCGGTTCCATCACCAAAAGTCGTGATGTCAACACCCAAGCAGTATTCAGTCTCCGTGGTAAACCATTGAACTCTTTCGGACTGACCAAAAAAGTGGTTTACGAGAACGAGGAATTCAACCTGCTTCAAGCAGCCCTGAATATAGAAGATGGTATTGAAGGATTACGCTACAACAAAGTAATCGTAGCAACCGATGCCGATGTGGACGGTATGCACATCCGCCTGTTGCTGATTACTTTCTTCCTGCAATTCTTCCCTGATCTCATCAAGAAAGGACATGTATATATCCTGCAGACGCCTTTGTTCCGTGTACGCAACAAGAAAAAGACAAATTACTGCTACAGCGAGGAAGAACGCATCAATGCTATCAATGAACTAGGACCGAATCCAGAGATCACCCGATTTAAAGGTTTGGGAGAAATCTCACCGGATGAGTTCAAACATTTTATTGGTAAAGATATGCGTCTGGAGCAGGTGACACTGCGCAAAACGGATGCGGTAAAAGAACTACTCGAATTCTACATGGGCAAAAATACCATGGAACGACAGAACTTTATTATAGACAATCTGGTTATAGAAGAAGACTTGGCATCATGAGAAAAGCAATATTCCCGGGTACTTTCGACCCTTTCACCATCGGACATTACTCGGTAGTGGAACGTGCACTTACCTTTATGGACGAAATTGTGATAGGAATCGGTATCAATGAGAACAAGAATACCTACTTCCCCATTGAGAAAAGAGAAGAAATGATTCGGGAACTTTATAAAGACGAACCTCGTATCCAGGTGATGTCCTATGACTGTCTGACAATTGATTTTGCACAGGAAGTAGAGGCCAGGTTCATTGTCCGCGGTATCCGTACGGTGAAGGATTTCGAGTATGAAGAGACCATTGCAGACATTAACCGCAAACTGGCAGGGATTGAAACCATCCTGCTCTTCACAGAACCGGAACTGACTTGCGTCAGCTCTACAATTGTACGCGAGTTATTAACCTATAATAAAGATATCAGCCAGTTTATTCCCAAAGGAATGAAAATGAGTGAATAACACTCGTTAGGGAATAGGCGATGAGTCAGAAAAGATGATGAAGAAACTAACGATTATACTATCCGTTTGCTTGTGGGCAGTTGCCACACAAGCCCAGAACTTCGGTTCCGAAGCCATGCGAAAGTTACAAATGGCAGAGTTTGCAATCTCCAATTTCTATGTGGACAAAGTAGATGAAGACAAGTTGGTAGAAGAAGCCATCATCAAAATGCTGGCACAACTTGATCCGCACTCTACTTATTCGGATGCAGAGGAAGTGAAGAAGATGAACGAACCACTTCAAGGTAACTTCGAGGGTATCGGAGTGCAATTCCAGATGATAGAAGACACCCTGCTGGTGGTGCAACCTGTCAGCAACGGACCTTCCGAGAAAGTCGGCATCCTTGCCGGTGACCGTATCGTTGCGGTCAATGACAGCGCCATTGCCGGAGTGAAAATGAGTACGGAAGATATTATGAAGCGCCTTCGTGGTCCGAAAGGTTCGAAAGTCAATCTAACAATCGTTCGTCGTGGCGTGCAAGACCCTTTATTGTTTACAGTGAAAAGAGACAAGATACCTATCCTTAGCCTCGATGCCTCCTATATGATTCAACCTAAAACGGGTTATATCCGCATCAACCGTTTTGGAGCAACCACTGCCGAAGAATTCAAAAAAGCAATGACAAGTCTTCAGAAGCAAGGTATGAAGGATATGATTCTCGACCTGCAAGGAAACGGAGGTGGTTATCTCAATGCAGCCATTGACCTTGCTAACGAATTCCTGGGACAAAAGGAGCTAATCGTATATACCGAAGGCCGGACTGCCAAACGCAGTGATTTCTATGCCAAAGGGAATGGAGATTTCCGTAATGGACGTCTTATCATTCTGGTGGATGAGTACACAGCCTCTGCCAGTGAAATCGTCAGTGGCGCAGTACAGGATTGGGACAGAGGAATTATTGTAGGACGCCGCTCTTTCGGCAAAGGATTGGTGCAACGTCCTATCGACCTGCCGGACGGTTCCATGATTCGTTTGACTATTGCACGCTATTATACTCCATCGGGTCGTTCCATCCAAAAACCGTACGACAGTACTGTTGATTACAACAAGGATTTGATAGAACGTTTCAACCACGGTGAACTGATGAATGCTGACAGTATTCATTTCCCGGATTCGCTGAAAGTACAAACCAAGAAACTCGGACGTACCGTCTATGGTGGAGGTGGTATCATGCCGGATTATTTCGTACCTATCGACACTACTCTTTATACGGATTATCACCGTAATCTGGTAGCCAAAGGAGCCGTGATTAAATTCACCATGCAGTTTATCGAAGGACACCGGAAAGAGTTGGCAAACAAATACAAGAAGTTCGAATCGTTTGATGAGAAATTCGTAGTCGATGATGACATGCTCGCCAATCTAAAAGAAATCGGAGAGAAAGAAGGAGTGAAGTTCAATGAAGAGCAATATCAGAAATCGCTCCCTCTTATCAAGACCCAGCTCAAAGCATTGATAGCCCGTGACCTTTGGGATATGAACGAATATTTCCGGGTAATGAATACCACGAATGAGAGTATACAAAAAGCACTGGAAATATTGAATTCGGATGAATATCAGAAGAAACTGAAATAGGGTATTCAATAAACAATCATAAAACATCGTCTTTCAGTTTGGTGGACATACATACTCATCATAGTGGACATATAGATACATGATGGTGAGTATATATATCCACCACTCTGTATCTATATGTCCACTAAGCTTTGTGTATCAACCCGTTAACTTTATTATTGAATATATTCGAATGTCACCGTACCGCGAATATCAGAAGAAGAGGCGGCAATGTATGCCTTGAATTTTCCAGGTTCTGCCACCCAAGTACGCTGTTTATCATCAAAGAATTGCAATGCTTCCGGTTTGATTGTAAACTTCACCTCTTTTTCTTCATTCGGAAGAAGTTGTACCTTCCGAAAATCTTTCAGTTCCTTAACCGGACGCAGGACACTACACTCCTCATCACCAATGTATAGTTGGATAATCTCTTTCCCTGCTACTTTTCCTGTATTCTTAACCTTTACAGAAACATCTATACTGCCATCAGTATTCATTGTTTGAGCCGATACTACAGGTTTACTATACTCAAAGGTAGTATAACTCATGCCATAACCAAAAGGAAAAAGTGGCTGCACCTTCTTCGTATCATACCAACGATAGCCAACCAGAATATCTTCTTTATATTCTTGACGGATGCTATCGCCCGGATAACTGATTTCCCCAAAGAAATGAGCCGGACAATCCTCCAGTTTCACCGGATAAGAGAAAGGAAGTTTACCACTGGGAGTCACCTCTCCACTCAACACATCAGCCAGCGCCTCCCCACCAACAGAGCCTAAATACCACGACTGGACAATAGAAGGAATCTCCTTTACCCAAGGCATTTCCACCGCATTTCCGCTGACAATCACTGCTACCAGATTTTTATTTACCTTCAACAAGGCTTCTATCAACTCATTCTGCGCAAAAGGAAGTTCGTATGATAAACGGTCTCCACCCTCACAGTCCTGAAAATGATTCTTATTTAGTCCGCCTACAAAAATCACCAAATCCGAATTCATCGCCTTTTCCACCGCATCATTACGCAAAGAATCCACAGTAACCTGCGGAATAACATCCGCCCGTCCATACATCGGGCGACCGCTTGTGTAACCTTGTGCATAAACCACACCGTCACCAAATTTGGCCTTTATACCGTCCAGTGGTGAAATCACTTTCTGAACTTTCAACTCTGAAGAGCCACCACCTAACATCAAATTACGGGTAGCATTATCTCCCACCACTAAAATACGTTTGTATTTTCCTTGAGGTACAGGCAATAAGGCAGGTTGTTTCTTACCGGTTCCATTTTTCAACAGGACAATACCCTCTGTTGCAATCTCATAAGCCGTACGATAGTGCTCTTCACTAGTCAGTGCCCCGAACGGTTTCCTGCGATTCATGGCTGTACGGAAAATCAGACGCAACACACGAGCAGCCTTATCATTCACTACTTCCATCGGAATCTTACCTTCCCGAACCATTTTCAGATAAGACTTACCCAAGTAATAATCGTCATAACCGAATTCCGATTCTGAAGTCAAACCATTCGTATAAGATCCCATTTCAATATCCAAGCCATACATGGCAGCTTCATAGGTATCATGCGCAGCTCCCCAATCTGTTATGACACAACCGTCGAAATTCCATTCTCCCTTCAATATATCATTATTCAGCAGTTTATGATGAGTAGCATGGGTTCCGCGCACCTTATTGTACGCTCCCATAATAGACCAAGCCTTCCCTCTTTCCACAGCAGCCTTAAAGGCAGGCAGATATATCTCATACAATGCACGGTCACTTAGCTGCACATCGATATGTCCCCGCCATAATTCCTGATTGTTCAGTGCGTAATGTTTTACGCAGGCGGCTACTCCATTCTTCTGCACTCCCTGAATATAAGGTACACAAAGCTCCGAGGCTAAATAAGGGTCTTCCCCCATATATTCAAAGTTACGCCCGTTGAGCGGAGTACGATAGATATTCACACCCGGTCCCAGCAAAACATCCTTTTCACGATAACGGGCTTCTTCACCGATAGCATATCCATATTTCGCTGCTAATAGCGGATTCCAGCTAGCTGCCAGACAGGTCAGTGCAGGAAAGGCTGTGCAACTATCGTTCGTCCATCCAGCATATCCCCAATCATTCCAGTTAATTTCGGCACGTACGCCGTGAGGTCCGTCACTCATCCAAAGTTCAGGAATACCCAAACGGGGACAGCCAGGGGAGCTAAACTTCCCTTGTGCATAACTAAGACGAGTTTTCTCCTCCACAGTCATACGGTTCAACGCATCCTGTACCCTAACCTCTATCGGTTGTGTATCATCCAGATACACCGGTGTTTGTTCTTTGTCTTGAGCAATCGCCACCATACCTGTCTGAACAGACAGGAAACATATAGTCAATAAAAATGTCTTCATTATTCCAATAATCATTTACAGTTTACAATTCCTCTGCCGAAATCTTTAGTACAGCTTGCCGAAGTCCCTCTGAAGTAGCCGTCAGCTTTGCTTTTCCCGGTTTTCCATCGTTCTGAATGACAACAAGGCATTTTCCATAAAATGCTTTCCTCTTTTCATCCTTAAAGCGTTCCATCGATACCGGGTTTCCGTTGTCTACCCCTGCGATAAAGCCATTACCTTGTACTGTGAAATTCACTAGATTGTCAGCATCAGGGCAAAGATTTCCTTTCTCATCCAACACCTCCACAGTGACAAAACACAAATCTTTTCCATCAGCAGTCAGAATAGAACGATCAGGAGTCAGACGGATCTCTGCGGGTTTTCCGGCTGTGCAGATTTCCTTTTCCGCCACTACCTTACCACTCTCTCGTGCAATGACCTTCACCGTTCCCGGTTCAAACTTCACACGCCAAGCTACATGCAGATTATCAAGGTCTTTACGCTTCACTCCTTGCGACTTTCCATTCACAAACAGTTCCACTTCATCAGCCTGATTATAGTAGCACCACATATCAATCTCCTGTCCCGGAGTCCAGTTCCAGTGCGGGAAAAGGTGCAACATCTGCTTATCCGTCCATTCCGACTGATACAAATAGTAGACATCTTTCGGGAAACCAGCCAGATCTACAATACCAAAGTACGAACTACGCGCAGGCCATCCATAAGGAGTCGGTTCCCCGATATAATCAAATCCCGTCCATACATATTGCCCGCTGATAAAGTCGTTGTCCCTGACTAATTTCAAGCTTTCCTCATGAGTGTTTCCCCAAGGCACATGACAGTTTTCATAAGATGAACAGGCAAATGTGGAATCGGCAAAGGATTTGTCCCAACGCTCGGGCCAGATAAACATCCGGTCGCTGGGCATACGGTAATATCCGCGAGTCATCAACGCTGAATTGCTTTCAGTAATGATAAACGGCTTGTCCGGGAAATTAGCCGGAACATTGGGAATATCCTTGTTATGATAATTATAGCCAATCACATCCAGTACGCCGGAACGGAATAAATGATTGCCGGAATTCGGTTCATTGCATCCGGCAGTGATAGGACGGGCAGGATCAAGCCCTTTTACAAAGCTTACCAGTTTTTTCGTCAGCAAAGAGTTGACACTCTCCTCTCCTTCTTTGGCTAACATTTCAGAAGAATGTCCGAAATTTAAGATCAGATTGGCCTCTTCCAGACTCAACGTATCCGCTTTGGCATCACTCCATTGTTCGAGGACTTCATTACCGATACTCCACATAAAGACAGAAGGATGATTACGGTCACGCAAAATAAAGTCATTCAAATCGCGCTCGTGCCATTCATTGAAGTAACGGGCATAATCATGTGCCGTTTTTTTCTTCCGCCACATATCAAAAGCCTCATCCATCACGATAAATCCCATACGGTCACAAAGATCAAGCAGTTCGGGTGCGGGAGGATTATGGGAACAACGTATGCCGTTACACCCCATTTCTTTCAGAATTTGCAATTGCCGTTCAATGGCACGTGTGTTGACTGCCGCTCCCAAACAGCCCAGGTCATGATGCATACACACACCATTAATTTTTGTCTGCCTGCCATTCAACGTGAATCCTTTCCGGGCATCAAAACTAAATGTGCAAATACCAACAGGAGTAGTATACCTATCCATACATTCTTCGTTTCGCATCACTTTGGTAACCAGTGTATACAGATAAGGAGTATCAATATCCCACAGTTGAGGTTGCTTTACAGTCAGTTGCTGGGTAAAAACAACTTCCTTACCGGCTTCCGCTTTCCCGCTCGACCGGGTTTCAGCAACTTCTCTGCCTTCAGCATCCTGCAAGGAAGAACAGACAGTAACATTTTCGTTCGTATCACTTTCATTCACAAGGGTAGTAGCGAGATTCAGTACAGCCTGTTTTTCGTCAACTGACGAGGTTGTGACATACGTTCCCCATCCACCCACATGTATTGGGCCGGTCTTGCTTAGCCACACATTCCGGTAAATGCCACAACCTGAATACCACCGTGAATTAGGTTGCTCCGCATTATCCACACGTACAGCCAGCACATTCGGTTCATCCCATTTCAGATAAGGAGTCAGGTCATAGCTGAAACTAATATATCCATAAGTACGGGGCTCAATACAAAATGTGGCATGGACAAAATGTAGGACGAAGTACGTGAAACCGCTTGTACATAGGTGATTGACGAATGTTTTGCGATATATTTAGGAAGAAAACAAAAAGTTCCGTTCCTTCTATTTTGCTTCCGTTGCTTCTATATTCATTCCGGAAGACTGTGCTGTAAATAGGGAAAACAATGAGAGATAGATTGAAAAGGTGAAGGAAAGGCTGTATGTTACTTCCGTTTTAGGCTTAAATAAAGGCTATACACTCCATTTAGACGGGGGATATAGCCTTTATTAATTTAGATATAGAAATACATTACAGCGGCTTAAAATGCTATTTTCGCGCACTTCGAATAAGTACTCCTTGTTGTATGATCGCTTTTTTAGTAGCGAAGGAAACACCATCAGACAACCCCTTGTGGCGTAGGGTTTCTTCCGTAATACCTATCTCTTCAGCAGTAAATTCAGAATAGATTGCTGATATAGAACCAAAAAAACGGCTTGTTTTTTTGAAAATGAGATGAACATGTATAACCTTAGTCTCTTTAGCCATGACCTTACTTTTAGATATTTATAATACTAAAAACTTCCATATAGTTACTATATAGAAGTTTTTCTAATTGCAAATATACGAAATAAACAAAGAAAATAAGATGTATTTTTGTTTATTTCGTGATAAATACAGACTTATGGAAAAGATTTAATTTATTGTTAAAATAGCCTATACCCATGCCATCACCCTTTAAACACCCATTAGAAAATGAGAACAAAATGTGAATATCACCCATTAAACACCCATTAAAAAAGAAGTGTTTTTATTGTTGAGTTTTACCCTATAATACTGGTATATGCATTGAGTTATACCCTATAATACAACTTTTAGGGATGTGAATGTTTTAATAATACGTTGAAATACATGCGTTTATGGTAAAAATAATATTTGATATTAAGTTAACCTTTTCATAAGTAGGGACATTTGACTTTTCAAAGCATCCACATCGTCTTCTAAATGGTTTACTTTATCATAATATGTCGCATTAATATTAGGCATCTTTGCGCTTAAATACCATTCCACATATAGTATAGTATTAATCTCATCTTCCATCAAATTAAAATTTGGATAATTAGCTTTATCAACATTATCAGAGGTACAAACTATAAAACCATGTTCACGAAATCTATTTTTTATACGTTTCACGTAAGCACGTCCACTTCTGTCGCTTACCACATATACATGATTGTCTTTAATCTCATTCCATTCGCTTCGATCCAATAATCTTAAGATAAGATATGAACAGTCTAATAATGTCGGAGACATACTTTCTCCCCGTACTTTAACACAGAAATATTTTCTATTCCTACGTAGCATATTGTAAGGAAGACTAATAGTTTCCACAACTTCTATAAAATCAGGATTTTCACATCCATAACCTGCAGCTACAGATATATCAACGATAGGGATTGACTCAAATTCCGACTCTATTGGAACGATTTTAGAAATTTTCGCTTGATTGTCATCACGTAGCATTGAACCACATCCAGCAAGCAGCCAATCCGTAGAGATATCGCTATAATATGAGAGAAATTTCAATAAATTATCTTCAGACATTCCATTCGGTTGACTCAATACACCATTGGTTATGCCTGTATTTTTATAACATTCATACTTTGTAATCCCTTTAAAATCCAAATATTGCAGAATTCTCTGCTTTAATATTGAAAAATCTCTCATATTTTCTTTCATAATTGAAATATCTCTATTATATTTGCAGCGTGTTACAGATTAACAGCGCTCAAATGTATGAATAATAACTCAAAAATAAAAAGGTATGAAACAAATAATTGAATTAAGAGACACGGAAAAACGAAAGATGATTGCAGAAACATTTGGAATATCTCTCGCAAATCTTAGTCAAATACTCCGTTTCAAACGGAACGGAAAAAATGCAGAAGCAATCCGCAAAATGGCACAAGAAAATGGCGGTATTAAATATACCGAAGGCAATGAACCATCAAAAGTGAAGGTTTTGGATTCTCACGGAAATGTAACAAGAGTAATAAGCAATAAATAAAAATTTGCAATGCAAAAGAATAAGATTTTGAAACGTATAGATCGCATCATTTTTCAAGCCATTGTCATGGGTGATAACTTAACAGCAGATGATGTGCTACGCCTCGGCAACCATGCCAGATTCAAGAAGAAACTATTCATGGTTGGTGACACGTGCCGGGTTTCAGTGAGAAAGTTGTCCAATTCAGCGAGTATATTCACAGTCGTCAATTTCTACTACATCAATAGTCTCTGTTTTATGGATCGTATCCGACACTATTTGGGCAAATTGAGGACAACAGCATTTCGTAATATGGGCATAAGTGAATTCATTGTCGTAATCATAGATGATACGTGCCTTTAGCTTATGAACAGGACATTTTACATCTCGGAGTATACTCTTGCATATTGTTTGGTCTGATGCAAGTTTAGATTCCAAATCATCGAAAAACATCATAACGGTTTATTTAAATTAAATATTTTCCATATTGGCTACAAATGTAGCAAAACTATTCCGGTTCGTGATGAATAGGAATAGCCTTTTTAGAAAAATGAATGTAGAACAAGAAAAACGATATAGTATATGAAAACATTTAGAGTGATTCAGAATGTGTTGATAGCGGTCGGGATAATAACTACCGTTTCATTGGTTGACGGGATTGAGGTGTCTGCCTCTAATGTGCAGGCGGCTTTTGTCATTGCCTGTT